>ULSV01009166.1_pt1 | contig 51624 bp, 48 predicted proteins | sample 1956991 | NCBI WGS metagenome assembly ULSV01 (sample SAMEA4835717, study PRJEB28245) | human gut metagenome | biome: gut microbiome; material: fecal sample | place: Denmark | collected 2008 | reverse complement strand
AATTGTTAATTCACTTGCTGACTTTGGTAACTACTATAAATCACTTATTGAACAGAATTAAGTACGTTAGTATTTGAAAAGTTCGAACAATCGGAAGTTGTAGGAGAAAATTTTTAATGAATATAACAGTTTATCTTGGGGCAAACGAAGGAAATGACCCATGCTTACGAAAAGCAGTTGAGGAATTGGGGGCATGGATTGGAAACAGTGGAAATGCACTTGTTTACGGTGGTTCTAAAGGTGGTTTAATGGGAGCATTGGCAGACAGTGTATTGAAGGCAGGCGGTGATGTTACGGGTGTTGAGCCGAATTTTTTTATTGAAAATGAGTTTCAACATGATGGACTGACAAAACTGATTGTGACTAAGGATATGTCTGAGAGAAAAAACAAAATGATTGAGTTAGGAGAAGCCTTTATTGCCTTCCCGGGCGGCACGGGAACATTGGAGGAAATTACAGAGGTAATGTCGAAGGTGTCTTTGAAACATCTGGAGGCACCTTGCATTCTCTACAACCTGAACGGTTACTACGATGATTTGAAAGCACTTCTAAATCATATGATTGAAAAAGGATTATCTTCTAACGAGCGACAGGAGGGAATCTTTTTTGTTGAAAATCTGGATGATATAAAGCGAATCTTGAGACGGGCATAACTTATGTTTGCACAGTAAAATGGAGTTGCATTAGCGAAAGACAGAGCACGATCAATTTCCAGTTTTTGAAACGAAAGAATAGGTAGATTAGGAGATAGAAAATTGGTAAGACAATACAGCAATGGTGATATAGACGCAGTGATGCAGATCTGGCTTGATACGAATATTCGAGCACATCATTTCATACCGTCCGATTACTGGCGTACCAACTGCGACATGGTGAGAGAACTGCTTTCTCATGCAGAAATATATGTGCATGAAGATGAATGTGCAAAGCAGATAGATGGATTCATTGGATTGAATGATGATTATATTGAAGGTATTTTTGTAAAAGAAACAATGCAATCAAAAGGGATTGGGAAACAACTGCTAAATCATGTAAAGAAAGTCAAGCCTACATTAAAATTAAACGTCTATCAGAAAAATGAGAAAGCAATTAAATTTTATCTACGGGAGAAATTTAACATCAGATCCGAAAATATAGATGACAACACAGGAGAAAAAGAATTTGTAATGGTATGGAATTAGTAACTTCAAGGTTTGTGGAATTTATATGGTGCAAAGGATAATCTGACTTCAGGAGAAACCATGTATGCATTTGCAGAACAAACCGGAGCAATTCTTACAGTAATGAATGACGGAGACCACTGGTTTCATACAGATAAGCAGATGGAGTTCCTTGATGATTGGATTCGGAAATCAATATAACAACTTCCTAATGTACCTGGCAGTTCAAGACTTCCATCCGATCTTAAGCAGACAAAGGATACAGGCGAAATCTCAATTCCAATTTACGGATAAAATCGACTGGTTTACGCAGGCGTAGGCACCGGAGGTGGATAAAAAAGAAAAATAAGCAGATACTATACCATGGAGGGATTTTCCATGAAAAAGTATAGGATCTGTTTATTTTTGTTTTTGGGAGTGAGTGTGATCTGCATTCTAATCGCGTTTTTTGTCCGGCGCAGTCAGGAAGGTGCAGGTCTGGAAAATAGAAACGAGACCGGAATCGAACAGCTGGAAACAGAAGAGACACAGGAAACGGTCGTAGAGGATCAGATGGCGGCAAACCAGGAGCGGGTACAGGCGCATCCTGTCCAGGAAGAGTATTATCTGGTGGCGGAGGATGGGATGCTTCTGATCTTTTTAAAGGATCAGAAAACGATCTGTCTTTATACACATATGCCGCTCATGGATTTTCCACCAAAGGAGCGGACAAAGCTGCGGGAAGGGATCTGGTTTTCGTCTATGGCAGAAGTGTTTCATTATCTGGAATCGTATACTAGCTGATATGTTATAAAATCTGCTTGAAAAGAGCGTGCAAACTGGATACAATAGAACGCAAATGGTTACTGCATACGTATGAACGGTAGCCACAAATGGGAACTGGGCAGATACAGCTATCTGTGAACCGTTCCTAAAATGATCTTGAGAAACAGCGGAGGAACAACGTGGAAAACGTGAAGAGAAAAGTACTGATCATCGGAGGCGGGGCTTCCGGTCTGATGGCGGCCATCATGGCGGCCCGGGAAGGCGCAGAGGTAACCATTCTGGAGCATATGGACCGGGTGGGGAAAAAGATATTATCTACAGGAAACGGGCGCTGCAACCTGACGAACCTGTCTCTGAAGCCGGAGCATTACCGGAGCAGCCAGAAGCTGTTTCCCATGAAGGTGCTGGACCGCTTTTCTGTCTGGGATACGTTAAGTTTTTTTGACGGAATCGGGATCATCACCAGAAACCGGAATGGTTACATTTATCCAAACTCGGACCAGGCGGCATCGGTGTTGGATGCGCTGCGCTTTGAGACGGAGCATCTGGGTATCAAAACGGTTTTGTCCTGTCAGATCCGTTCCGCGAAGAAGACAAAAAATGGAAGATTTCTTGTGGAGAGTGACCAGGGAACTTATCAGGGTGACTGCCTGATCCTGGCGACCGGTTCCAAGGCGGCTTCGGTGTCCGGTTCGGACGGTAGCGGCTATGAGCTTGCAAAGGCGTTCGGTCACACGATCATCAAACCGCTTCCGGCGCTGGTACAGCTAAGATGCAAGGGAACGTTTTTCAAACAGCTGGCGGGAGTTCGCTGTGAGGCTGTGGTACGGCTTGTGAGTGACGGAAAAACACTGGCAGCAGATGAGGGCGAGGTCCAGCTGACGGATTATGGTATCTCCGGTATCCCGACCTTTCAGGTAAGCCGGTATGCTTCCCAGGCACTGGACGCAGGCAGGCGTGTAAACGCGGTGCTGGACTTCTTCCCGTCTAAGAGCATGGAAGATACCAGGGCAATGTTAAAACAGAGAAAATCGATGCTTGGTTACCGTCCATCCGGCGAGTTCTTAAATGGCGTTTTGAATAAAAAATTAGCAGCAGTGCTGTTAAAACAGGCAGGAATCCAGCCGGATCGTTCCTGTGCCCAGATCAAGGACAGCCAGCTGGAGGCACTGACAATGCAGATCAAGAAATTTGAAGTCCCGGTCACCGCGACCAACAGCTTTGAGCAGGCACAGGTCTGCTGCGGTGGTGTCGATACCAGGGAACTTCGTCCGGACACCATGGAATCGAAGCTGGTGAAGCATCTGTTTCTGGTGGGAGAGCTGACCGATGTGGATGGCATCTGCGGCGGGTATAACCTGCAGTGGGCCTGGAGCACCGGGGCAGTGGCCGGAACAACAGCAGGGAGAATATAGATTATGATACGATTAACACAGATCAAGCTTCCGGCAGACCATACACCGGAGGCACTGAAGAAGAAAATAGCAAAGCTTTTGCGGATAGCGCCGGAGGAAATCCTAAAGCTTCACATTCGGAAACGTTCCCTGGACGCGCGCAAAAAGCCAGAGCTTTTTTACAGTTACACCGTGGATGTTTCCGCCAGCAGGGAAAAGGAACTGTTACATAAAGGAAAAAATCCACAGATTAGCCTCTGCAAGGAGGAGCATTACCACTTCCCGGAGGCAGGAGAGGAGCGCTTAAGGGAGCGGCCACTCATCATCGGAACCGGTCCGGCGGGACTATTTTGTGGTCTGATGCTGGCCCGCCACGGTTATCGTCCGATTCTTCTGGAACGGGGCAGCTCGGTCGAAGAGCGCCAGAAAAAGGTGAATGCCTTCTGGCAGGGCGGAACCCTGGATCTCCAGACGAATGTACAGTTTGGAGAAGGCGGAGCAGGAACATTTTCCGACGGAAAGCTGAATACACTGGTGAAGGACCCGTTGAAGCGTGGACAGCTGGTGCTGGAACTTTTCACGGAATTTGGCGCAGATCCGTCGATCCTTTACGACCACAAGCCGCATATCGGCACGGATGTGCTCGCAGAGGTGGTAAAAGCCATGCGCCAGGAAATCATACGTCTGGGCGGTACCGTCCGTTTTGATACCCAGGTGACGGATCTTCTGGTGGAGCAGCAAAATGTAAGCGGTGTGAAGGTTTCGTTTGCGGATTCACAGACCGGGGTACAAACAGAAGAAACCATAAAGAGTAGCATTGTTGTTCTGGCGATCGGACACAGCGCGCGGGATACTTTTTCGATGCTGCTTGCGCATCAGGTTCCGATGGAAGAAAAGGCATTTGCGGTTGGACTGCGTATCCAGCATCCGCAGAATATGATCAATCTGTCCCAGTATGGCAGAGAAGATGCCGTGGCGCTTGGTGCAGCTAATTATAAGCTTACCAGGCAGACGAAGAGCGGTCGCGGCGTGTACACCTTCTGTATGTGTCCGGGCGGCTATGTGGTCAATGCTTCTTCCGAAGCAGGAAGGCTGGCAGTCAACGGCATGAGCTATCATGACCGGGCGGGAGAAAACGCAAACAGTGCCCTGATCGTCACCGTCACACCGGAGGATTTCCCGGAACGCGGAGCACTGGGCGGTGTGGCATTCCAGAGAAAGCTGGAGGAGGCTGCATACCAGGCTGGAGGAGGAAAAATCCCGGTACAGCTTTACGGGGATTTCTGCCAGAACAAGATCAGCAGCCAGCTTGGCGGCGTAAATCCGCAGATGCGCGGAGAATGGGCATTTGGAGATGTCCGTTCCATTATGCCGGAACCGTTAAACCTGGCCCTGATCGAGGCGATGGAGGGCTTTGGACATATGATCCATGGCTTCGACCGCCCGGATGCACTGCTTGCCGGAATCGAAAGCCGCACCTCTTCGCCGGTGCGCATCTGGCGCGATGAGCAGTTTGAAAGTGAAGTGCGGGGGCTGTACCCTTGTGGGGAAGGTGCCGGTTATGCAGGTGGAATTACCTCTGCGGCCATGGATGGCATAAAGGTGGCAGAAGCCATTGCAAAGCGTTATGCACCATGTCCGGCAGATCAGGAATAAATAGGAAATCGCTTTTGGGCTTGTCCGGGCAGACTGTATCGGAAACAGGTTTGCCGTAGCGGCATTCAGATAAGGAGGCTAAGAAGGATGAATAGCTTCAGGGAAAAACTGAAAGAGAAAAAGCGGATCGTCATCAAGATCGGTTCCTCTTCCCTGACCCACGAAAAGACAGGGGAGCTGAATTTATATAAGATCGAAAAGCTCATCCGCGTGATCTGTGACCTGAAGGGAGAGGGAAAGGACGTAGTCCTGGTTTCTTCCGGCGCGATCGCAGCGGGAAGACAGGCGCTTGGCGGTCAGAAGCGTCCGCAGACTATTTCAGAAAAACAGGCATATGCGGCTGTGGGCCAGGCCCGGCTGATGATGGTGTATCAGCGCATATTTTCCGAGTATAACCACATCACGGCACAGGTGCTTTTAACCAAGGATACCATGACCAATGAGACCTCCCGGATTAATGCGCAGAACACGTTTGAGGAGCTGCTGCGTTTAGGCGCAGTGCCGGTTGTCAATGAAAATGACACAGTGTCCACCCATGAGATCCAGTTTGGTGATAACGACCGCCTGTCTGCAATCGTAGCAGCGCTGATCGGTGCGGATCTTCTGATCTTAATGTCTGATATTGACGGACTGTATTCAGAGGACCCACATAAAAATCCGGATGCACGTTTTATTAGTCTGGTAGAGGAAATCACGCCGGAGCTGATCGGTATGGGCGGTGGTTCGAGAAGTGATGTCGGCACTGGCGGCATGGCAGCAAAGCTGGCAGCAGCACGCATCGCGACAGACAGCGGATCGGACATGATCATTGCCAACGCGGACGATGTGAATGTGATCCACGATCTGGTGAACGGAGAAGAAAAAGGAACCTTGTTCCTGGCACATCCGAACCGGGATTTTGATCTGATGGATTACATCAACACAAAATACGGGGACGTATAAAGAAAAGATAACATCGCTGGTGCGAAAGCCAGCAGGAAAACAAGAAACGGATACAAAACAGATAGAAACAAAAATAGATAGAAACAAAAACAAGTAGAAACAAAAACTGATAGAAACAGGACAACAAGAAAAAGGAGAATTTGTATGGACCAGAGCAGCATCGACAGAATCAACACCCTGTATCATAAATCACAGTCTGTAGGACTGACAGAGGAAGAGAAAGAGGAGCAGGCAAGACTGCGCAAGGAATATGTGGCTGCGATCAAAAACAACATGCGGGCACACTTAAACAATATTTCAATCAAGGAAAAAGACGGCAGCATTACCGATCTTGGCAAAAAATATGGCGGAATCAAAGACACTCAGTCATAAGGGACTTTGTTGCAAGGAACTCAGTCATGAGGAACCGGTTCATCAGACACTCGGTTCAAAAAAAGAAATCCGCAGTCAGATCCGGGCGCTGCGGGCAGAACTTGTAAAACCGGAGCATGCCGCGGAGAAAGCGGCAATGGATGAGAGAATCCGGGAAGCGGTACTGCAACTGTTACATACGCTGAAGGCAGAAGAAAGCATCCCGCAGACGGTGTACTGCTATGCTTCATTTGGCGGTGAGGTGGACACATTTGGGCTGATGGATGCCTTATGGCAGCAGGGCTTTTCGTTGGCACTGCCGCGGGTAACCGGAAACTGCATGGATTTTTATCTGGTGGAGGGAAAAAACGACCTGGTGCCGGGCTTTCGGAATATCCCGGAACCGGCAGAACATTGTAAGACAGTGCATTGTCCCAGCGCTGTGGTGATCACGCCGGGGACGGCATTTACCAGAGCTGGAGACCGGATGGGGTATGGAGGCGGCTTTTACGACCGGTTCTTTTCGGAGGAGCCGGAACACAGAAAAGTTGCGGTCTGTTACCCATTCCAGATTTTTTCAGAGCTTCCCACCGAGGAACACGACAGACAGATGGATGATATCATAACAGGAGAAGGCTGAGGTGCGATTCCGGCCAGACATGCAGGTGTGACTGGCAGAATTTAGGAGAACCACCAGGCCACACGACAGGAGGACACGGCATGGATTTAAGAGTGATCGGTGCCCGCGCAAAGGAAGCGGCATCCTATTTAAACAATCTTGGTGTCAACGAAAAAAATGAGGGACTGCGCCAGGCAGCTAAGGCGCTGTTAGACGGAGAGGAAGATATCCTGACGGCCAATCAGGAGGATGTGATCCGGGCAGCACAAAACGGCATGAGTCCGGCACTGATCGACCGGTTAGAATTGACCCCGGACCGGCTGGAAGCGATGGCAGACGGTCTGTTAAAAATTGCAGAGCTTCCGGATCCGGTCGGCGAAGTGCTTTCCATGAAGCCAAGGCCAAACGGACTTCTCATCGGGGAAAAGCGGGTGCCGCTGGGCGTGGTTGGCATGATCTATGAGGCACGTCCCAATGTTACCTCCGATGCCTTCGGTCTGTGCTTTAAGACGGGAAATGCAGTGATCTTAAAAGGCGGCAGCGATGCCATTGAATCCAACAAGGAGATCGTAAAGTGGCTGCAAACAGGGCTTTCCCGCGCAGGACTCCCGGAGTCTTCCCTGCAGCTTATCACGGATACAGACCGGGCGGTGACGCAGGAGCTGATGCGCTTAAATGAGTTTGTGGATGTGCTGATCCCGCGCGGCGGCGCAGGGCTGATCCGCAGTGTGGTACAAAACAGCACCGTGCCGGTCATTGAGACCGGAACCGGAAACTGCCATATCTATGTGGATGAGACCGCGGATTTTGACATGGCGTTAGATATCATCATGAATGCCAAAACCCAGCGGATCGGAGTCTGCAATGCCTGTGAATCCCTGGTAGTACATAGAAGCATTGCAGGGGAGTTCCTGCCGCTTCTGGCTGCGCGCCTGGCAGAAAAGTCTGTGGAGGTGCGTGCCGATGAGGCAGCGAAGCAGATCGTGCCGGAGTTTTCGGAAGCCTCCGAGGAGGACTGGGGAACCGAGTATCTGGATTACATCCTCTCCTTAAAGCTGGTGGACTCTTTGGACGAGGCAATCCGCCATATCAACCGCTACAATACCGGGCATTCCGAGGCCATTATCACGCAGGATTATAACCATGCGCAGGAGTTTTTAAACCGCATTGATGCAGCGGCAGTCTATGTCAACGCATCTACCCGCTTTACAGACGGCGGTGAATTCGGTTTTGGCGCAGAGATCGGCATCAGCACCCAGAAGCTTCACGCAAGGGGTCCGATGGGGTTAAAGGCTCTGACAACGACGAAATACATTATTTACGGAAACGGGCAGGTGAGACCATAATGCAGCTTTATATCATCCGCCACGGGGAGACACCGTGGAATGCAGAGGGACGTCTGCAGGGGCAGACCGATATCCCGTTAAATGAAAATGGCATCCGGCTTGCGAAGATTACCGGGGAGGCTTTAAAGGACGTTCCATTTGACTTTGCCATATCCAGTCCCTTAAAACGTGCCAGACAGACGGCAGAGCTGGTGCTTGCAGGGCGTGATATCCCGATCTTGGAAGATGCGCGGATCGAGGAGCTGGGGTTTGGTTCCTGGGAGGGACTCGGCTGCCGCAAGGCAAACTTTGAGATCCCTTCGGAGCACTTCCAGGACTTTTACAAAGACCCGTTCCATTTCCAGACAGCGGCAGACGGAGAGACCATTGAGCAGCTCTGCGCCCGCACAAAAGCTTTCTGGGAGGACCTGGTAGGGAATCCTGACTGGCAGGAGAAAACCATTCTTATCGCCAGTCATGGCTGCGCGTGCCGTGGAATCCTTCACAATGTTTATGAAGATAAAACCGATTTCTGGCATGGATGCGTGCCGCCAAACTGTGCGGTAAACATTGTTTCCGTGACAGACGGAAAGGCATTGCTCGAGGCAGCTGACCGGATCTACTATGACGCGTCGGAGTGTGTGGATTTCCGCACCGGGAAAAAGATCAATTCACATTGACGATATGCAGGCACAAACTGTAATAAAATTGATAAAAAAGGTTGGGCTGAAAGTGCCAGACGCGTTTGCGTGAACCGTAACAAAATTGACAAAAAGGCTGGAAATCGGAGCGTTTTGCTCTTTGCATCCCGGCCTTTTTATGTTATAATTTTTTATTTGTAACATCAAACGCAGATAACGAGGTAAGAATGAATACAAACATGAAAACATACACACAGAACGAAACACCAGATTTTGAAATGATCCGTGCTGCGGCGCCGGAAGAAGAGGGCGCACGCCAGTACTATTTTATAGAGCAGGCGAAAAAACTGTGGAAACAGCAGTTTGAACGTCTGGAAGACAGTGGGGAGGCAAAGGAGCGTTACGGCGAAGCAATGCTCTCTGAACTTCAGGCAGAAAACAAATATGGAACCTTTCATATTGCAACCTTTGGCTGCCAGATGAACGCCAGGGACTCCGAGAAGCTCTGCGGCATTCTGGAGCAGGTTGGTTTAAAAGAGGTCGAGTCTGAGAATGCGGACATCGTCCTTTACAATACCTGTACCGTGCGCGATAACGCAAACCAGAAGGTTTACGGCCGTCTTGGCTATCTGCAGACCTTAAAAAAGAAACGTCCGGGCATGATGATCTCTCTTTGTGGCTGCATGATGCAGGAGCCGTCTGTCATTGAGAAGATCCAGAAGAGCTACTCTTATGTCGATCTGATCTTTGGTACCCACAATATTTTCAAGCTGGCGGAGCTGCTGTGCTGCCGCATGATGAGCAAAAACCGCATGGTTGTGGATATCTGGAAGGATACCGACAAGATCGTGGAGGAGCTTCCGGTAGACCGCAAATATTCCTTTAAGTCCGGTGTCAACATTATGTTTGGCTGCAACAACTTCTGCAGCTACTGCATCGTGCCGTACGTGCGCGGACGGGAGCGCAGCAGAAAACCGGAAGATATCGTAAATGAGATTAAGAGACTGGTAGCAGACGGCGTTGTGGAGGTCATGCTGCTGGGACAGAACGTCAACTCCTACGGAAAGAACCTGGAGGAGCCGATGACATTTGCAGAGCTTCTCCGCGAGGTTAATAAGATTGAGGGACTGGAGCGCATCCGTTTCATGACATCCCACCCGAAGGATCTGTCCGATGACCTGATCGAGGCGATGCGTGACTGTGAGAAGGTCTGCGCACATCTGCACCTTCCGTTACAGTCCGGCAGCAGCCGTATCTTAAAGCTGATGAACCGTCATTATGACAAAGAGGGCTATTTGAAGCTGGTGGATAAGATCCGCGCAGCAATCCCGGATATCGCCCTGACGACCGATATTATCGTCGGATTCCCGGGAGAGACAGAAGAGGACTTTGAGGAAACCATGGATGTGGTGCGCCGTGTCCGCTATGACAGTGCATTTACCTTTATCTATTCCAAGCGTACCGGTACCCCGGCAGCAGCGATGGAGCAGGTTCCGGAGGACGTTGTGAAGGAGCGCTTCGACCGCCTGTTAAAAGAGGTCCAGAAGATTTCCTCTGAGGTTTGCGGACGTGACCTGCATACGACCCAGAAGGTTCTGGTGGAAACCCTCGATGACCACAAGGAAGGCTATGTGACCGGCCGTTTAAGCAACAATACCGTGGTACATTTTCCGGGAGACGAAAGCCTCATCGGAAAGATCGTGGATGTATGGCTGGAGGAGTCCAAGGGATTTTATTACATGGGAAAGCAAGTGGAAGGACAGGAGAAGTAAGACGTGGCTGGATTATCACCAATGATGGCCCAATACATGGAGACCAAAAAACAATATCATGACTGTATTTTATTCTATCGTCTGGGTGACTTTTATGAGATGTTTTTCGATGATGCGCTGACGGCATCCAAGGAATTAGAGATCACCCTGACCGGAAAGGAATGCGGACTGGAGGAACGCGCACCGATGTGTGGCGTTCCTTATCATGCTGTAGACAGCTATTTAAGCCGCCTGGTGCAGAAAGGTTATAAGGTAGCGATCGCGGAGCAGATGGAGGACCCGAAGCTTGCCAAGGGACTGGTAAAGCGTGAGGTCATCCGCGTGGTAACACCTGGTACGATTACCAGCGCCCAGGCTTTGGATGAGACAAAGAACAATTACCTGATGGGCATTGTGTACCTGGCAGATAAAATGGGTGTTTCCGTTGTAGACAATACCACCGGAGACTTTCTGGTAACCGAGGTTTCCACCGACCGTGCCCTGTTCGATGAGATCAATAAATTTTCCCCGGCGGAGGTCATCTGCAACGATGCCTTTTCCATGTCCGGGATCAGCCTGGAGGATTTAAAGGACCGGTATCACTTTACCGTTTCTACGCTGGATTCCCATTTCTTCCAGGATGAGAGCTGCAGAAAGCTTCTTCGGGAGCATTTCAAGGTAGGAAGCCTGGAGGGCTTAGGACTGGGAGATTATGACTGCGGCGTGATCGCGGCAGGTGCCGTGCTGCAGTATCTTTACGAGACCCAGAAGAGCACACTGGATCATCTGACGACCATTGTGCCTTATGCGACCGGAAACTATATGGTGCTGGATTCTTCTACCAGAAGAAATTTGGAGCTTTTGGAAACCATGCGCGAGAAGCAGAAGCGCGGAAGTCTTCTGTGGGTGCTTGACAAGACCAGAACGGCCATGGGTGCCAGACTCTTGCGTGCCTGGATCGAGCAGCCGCTGATTCGCAAAGAAGAAATCTTAAAGCGCCAGAACGCCATTGAAGAACTGAATTTAAACTATATCAGCCGGGAAGAACTCGGGGAGTATTTAAACCCCGTCTATGACCTGGAGCGCCTGATCGGCCGCATCAGCTACAAGACCGCAAACCCGAGAGATCTTCTGGCATTCCGCAATTCCATTGCCATGGTGCCGCACATCAAGCAGCTGCTTGGCGAGTTTACCTCGGACGCGTTAAAAGAACTGACGAAGGAACTGGATCCGCTGGAGGACTTAAATGACCTGATCAGCCGGGCAATCGTGGAAGAACCGCCGATCACCGTGCGTGAGGGCGGCATGATCAAAGACGGCTACAACGAAGAGGCAGACCGTCTGCGCCATGCCAAGACCGAGGGCAAGACCTGGCTGGCAGAGCTGGAGGCGAGAGAGCGCGACAGCACCGGGATCAAGAATTTAAAAGTCAAATACAACAAGGTGTTTGGCTATTATTTTGAGGTAACCAATTCCTTTAAGGATCTGGTGCCGGAATATTTCATCCGCAAACAGACGCTGACAAACGCCGAACGCTACACGACTGACGAACTGAAAAACCTAGAAGATGTGATCATGGGGGCAGAGGACAAGCTTTTCTCACTGGAATACGACTTATTCTGTGAAGTGCGCGATGCGATCGCGGCTGAGGTGGTGCGCATCCAGAAAACCGCCCGCGCGATTGCAGCGGTGGATGTATTTGTATCTCTGTCTACGGTAGCGACCAGAAACAACTATGTGAAGCCGCAGATCAATGAGAAGGGAAGCATCCAGATCAAGGGCGGCCGTCATCCGGTTGTCGAGAAGATGATGCGGGACGACATGTTTGTCTCAAACGATACGACGCTGGATAATTCCAAAAATCGCATTTCCATTATTACCGGACCGAACATGGCCGGAAAGTCCACCTATATGCGCCAGACCGCGCTGATTGTTTTGATGGCACAGATTGGAAGTTTTGTCCCGGCAGACCAGGCAAACATCGGTATCTGCGACCGGATCTTTACCCGTGTGGGCGCATCCGATGACCTCGCAAGCGGTCAGAGTACCTTCATGGTGGAGATGACGGAGGTTGCCAACATCCTCAGAAATGCCACCCGAAACAGCCTGCTGATCTTAGATGAGATTGGCCGCGGTACCAGTACCTTTGACGGACTGAGCATCGCCTGGGCGGTGGTAGAACACATCAGCAATACCCGTCTGCTTGGTGCGAAGACTCTGTTTGCGACCCATTACCATGAGCTGACAGAGCTGGAGGGCCTGATGAGCGGTGTCACGAATTACTGCATCGCCGTAAAAGAGCAGGGCGATGACATCGTGTTCCTTAGAAAGATCGTAAAGGGCGGAGCCGACAAGAGTTACGGCATTCAGGTGGCAAAGCTGGCCGGAGTGCCGGATTCCGTCATCAACCGTGCAAAAGAGCTGGTGGAGCAGCTGGTGGATTCTGACCTGGCAGCCAGAACCCGCGAGATCGCGGAGGGAAGCGCACCGGCAGGTCACAAGCCGGTCCCGAAGCCGGACGATGTGGAAATGAGCCAGCTGACCTTATTTGATACGGTCCGCGAGGATGATATCATCGAAGAATTAAAGAATCTGGAGCTGGGAAATATGACGCCAATCGACGCCTTAAATACCCTGTACCGGATGCAGACAAAGTTAAAGAACCGCTGGAGCGGGGAGGAAAAATAAAACATGCCAAACATTCATGTACTGGATCAGAATACGATCAACAAGATCGCGGCCGGTGAGGTGATCGAGCGGCCGGCATCGGTGGTGAAGGAACTTTTGGAGAATGCCATCGACGCAAAGGCAACTGCGGTCACTGTAGAGATCCGCGAGGGCGGAATCTCGTTTATCCGGGTGACGGACAATGGCTGCGGAATCGAAAAGGACGAGATCCCGCTTGCTTTTCTGCGCCATTCCACCAGCAAGATCCAGTCCGTGGAGGATCTGTTTACGGTGTCTTCCCTGGGCTTTCGCGGGGAGGCGCTTTCCAGTATCGCGGCGGTCGGGCAGGTGGAGCTGATCACCAAGACCGGTCGTTCCTTAACCGGAAATCGTTATCAGATCGAGGGCGGTGTGGAGCGCGGCATGGAAGAGATCGGAGCGCCGGACGGAACCACGTTTATCGTGCGCAATCTCTTTTACAACACACCGGTCCGCCGGAAATTTTTGAAAACGCCGATGACTGAGGGTGCTCATGTGGCGGACCTGGTCGAAAAAATCGCCCTGTCTCATCCGGAGATTTCAATCCGGTTTATTCAGAACAACCAGAATAAGCTGCACACATCCGGAAACCATAATTTAAAGGACATCATCTACACGGTGTATGGACGGGAGATCACGGCAAATCTGCTCCCGGTTTCCGTGGCTGGGGAAGCGTTCAGCGTAGAAGGCTTTATTGGGAAGCCGACGATCGCCCGAAGCAACCGGAATTTTGAAAACTACTATATTAATGGAAGATACATCAAAAGCAATATCATCAATAAGGCCATCGAGGAGGCTTATAAGCCGTTTATGATGCAGCACAAATATCCGTTCACCATGCTGCATTTTAAAATCGAACCGGAATTTCTGGATGTCAATGTCCACCCGACTAAGATGGAACTGCGTTTCCAGAACGGCGAGCAGGTATTCCGTATGGTACGGGATACCGTGGCAGAGGCACTGCGCCACAAGGAGCTGATCCCAAAGGTGGCGTTGGAGGAAGAACGGGAGCGAAAACCGGTTCTGGAAAAGAAGATCCCGATCCCGGAGCCTTTCGAGCAGAAGCGCATGATGCAGGAACGGGCGGGACTTTTTGACACAAAATCCGCTGCGCAGGGAAATGACGGAAATTTTGTGCTGCGGGAGACGCCGGAGGAATACCGGTTAAAAAACCGCCCGGGAGAGCGTCCGGCCTTAAAGAATACCTCCCAGATCCGTAAAGAACGGGAAGAACTGCTTTCCACGCAGCAGCGGGTGGAAGCACTTAAGCGGGAGACGGAAGGACAGCAGACAGGGGCGAGAACTGGACAAAGCATCGGGACAGGAACATTGCGCCAGACCATAGACAGGGCTGGAAAATGTCTGGACGAATCCGGGCAACAGGCAGCGAAAGCATCCGACCAGAGGGGGGCAGCAACAGCCGGGCAGCCAGCGACAACCGTGTTTAGCCAGTCAGCAGTGGCATCCGAACAGCATTTCCAGGTCAACCAGGCTTTGACGGAGCTTCTCATGCGGGCACCGGGGACAACACCTGCGGATGAACTGGAAAAAATCGAAGAAGCAGGGAAAGCGGAAGAAGCAAAGTACACAGAAGCAACAACGAATATAGAAGCAACAAGGCATATGCCGGACCTGACTGAGGAAGCATCTGCAGCGCAGCAGGAAACAAATGTGCAGCGAAACGCGGAGCAATCGGAAGCAGTCCCGAATGCGTCTGGGACTGCCATGGAAAAGACCGCAACCGCCGTGCAGATGGACCTCTTCGAGGAAAAACTGTTAGAACCGCAGTCCCGCAGCCGCCACAAGCTGATCGGCCAGCTTTTTGCCACATACTGGCTGGTGGAGTTCAATGACCAGCTTTACATCATCGACCAGCATGCGGCGCACGAGAAGGTGTTGTATGAGAAAACCATGAATTCCTTAAAAACCAGGGAATACACCTGCCAGCAGATCCATCCGCCGATCATTTTAACTCTGGGAAGCCGCGAGGCACTGATGCTGGAGAAAAATATGCAGATCTTTACCGATATCGGTTTTGAGATCGAACCGTTTGGCGGAAAGGAATATGCGGTGCGCGGAGTGCCGGATAACCTGTTTTCCATCGCGAAGAGGGATCTTTTGATGGAAATGCTGGATACGCTTTCCGAGGATACGCAGGCACGCGGGGCAGACCTGATCTATGAAAAAGTTGCTTCCATGTCCTGTAAGGCTGCGGTAAAAGGCCATGATGTCTTAAGTGCCGCGGAAGCGGATGCACTGATCGACCAGCTTTTGGGTCTGGAAAACCCGTATGCCTGCCCGCATGGAAGACCAACCATCATTTCCATGAGCAAATATGAGCTGGAGAAGAAGTTTAAACGAATTGTATGATGAGGGGAGAAGCTATGAAACAGCCACTGATCGTGCTTACCGGTCCGACCGCGGTGGGAAAAACCGCGCTGTCGATCGAGCTTGCAAAGGCGCTGAACGGAGAGATCATCAGCGCAGATTCCATGCAGGTGTACCGGCACATGGATATTGGGTCAGCCAAGATCACAAAGAAAGAGATGGATGGTGTCCCGCATCACCTGATCGATGTGCTGGAGCCGTGGGAAGAATTTAATGTGACCCGGTTTCAGTCGATGGCGAAGGAAGCCATGAAAGGAATCTACAGCCGCGGACACGTTCCGATCGTGACGGGCGGTACCGGGTTTTACATCCAGGCACTGGCTTACGATATTGATTTTACGGAAAATGAAGACCATAGCGGGCTCCGGGCAGAACTGGAGCAGCTGGCAGAGGAAAAGGGCGAAGCTTTCCTGCACCAGATGTTAGCAGAAATTGACCCGGAGTCTGCAGAGGCGATCCATGCAAACAATGCAAAGCGGGTGATCCGCGCGATCGAGTATTACCGCCTTACCGGTGAAAAGATTTCCGAGCATAACAAGAGGGAGCGCGAAAAGCAATCCCCGTATGATCTGTATTATTATGTGTTAAACCGTGACCGCAAGACGCTTTATGAGCGGATCGACCAGCGTGTGGATATCATGATGGAGCAGGGACTGCCGGATGAGGTGAACCGCTTAAAAGCCATGGGCTGCACCCGGGACATGGTAGCCATGCAGGGGCTTGGTTATAAAGAAATGCTGGATTACCTGGATGGGAAGATCAGCCTGGAAGAGGCGGTCTACATCATCAAGCGTGATACCAGGCATTTTGCAAAACGCCAGCTGACTTGGTTTAAGCGGGAAAAAGAAGTCTGCTTTATTGAAATCGAACAGTTTGGGGCAGATCAGAAAAAAATCTTAAACTGGATCTGCAACGATTACTTTGGAGGAAGAAACGAACATGGAACTGAATGAAATGTACAAGGAACTGGGCATCAGCCAGAAGGTTCTGGAATTTGGAGAAGAGATTGAAAAAAGTTTAAAGGAACGCTTTGCAGGTATTGACCAGACTGCAGAATACAACCAGATGAAGGTGTTAAAGGCGATGCAGGAGTCCAGAGTCAGCGATATCCATTTCGCTGCAACGACCGGGTACGGTTACAACGATCTGGGCCGTGATACCCTGGAAGAGGTATACGCGAAAGCGTTCCACGGCGAGGATGCCCTGGTACGTCCGCAGCTGATCTCCGGTACCCATGCGCTGCACGTGGCATTATCCAGCAACCTGCGCCCGGGAGATGAGCTCCTTTCCCCGGTTGGAAAACCGTATGATACCTTAGAGGAAGTGATCGGCATCCGCGAATCTGCCGGCTCTTTAAAGGAATATGGTGTGGTATACCGTCAGGTGGACCTGTTAGAGGACGGAACTTTCGATTATGAAAATATCCGCAAGGCCATCAATGAGAAAACAAAACTGATCACGATCCAGCGTTCCAAGGGCTATGCGACACGCCCGACCTTTTCCGTGAGCCAGATTGGTGAGCTGATCGCATTCTGCAAGAGCGTGAAGCCGGATGTGATCTGCATGGTAGACAACTGCTACGGTGAGTTCGTAGAGCGGATCGAGCCGACGGATGTAGGCGCGGACATGATCGTCGGCTCCCTGATCAAGAACCCGGGCGGCGGCCTGGCACCGATCGGCGGCTATATCGTCGGAAAGAAATCCTGCATTGAGCAGGCTTCCTACCGTTTAAGCGCACCGGGACTTGGCAAAGAGGTCGGCGCAAGCCTGGGCTTAAACCAGTCCTTCTTCCAGGGATTGTTTTTATCCCCGACAGTCGTTGCTGGCGCATTAAAGGGTGCGATCTTTGCAGCAAATGTTTATGAGAAGCTTGGCTTTGCAGTCGTTCCGAACAGTACCGAATCCCGCCACGACATCATCCAGGCAGTTACCTTTGGCACGGCAGAGGGCATGATCGCATTCTGCCAGGGCATTCAGGCGGCGGCACCGGTAGACAGCTTCGTCTCCCCGGAACCGTGGGATATGCCGGGCTACGATGCGCCGGTCATCATGGCAGCAGGCGCTTTCGTCCAGGGCTCTTCGATCGAACTGAGCGCAGATGGCCCGATCAAGCCGCCGTATGCCGTGTATTTCCAGGGCGGACTGACCTGGTACCATGCAAAACTTGGTATTTTGATGTCCCTGCAGAAACTGGTTGAGGCAGGGATCGTAACCCTGTAATACCGAAGGAATACTTGGATTTTCATAGCCGAAAATCTTAACCATTTCTAAAGTTTTCCATTTTTTGTATACACGAAAATTAATTTGTGGTAAACTAAAATGCGGTGGTGTCACCTTCTGCTTCGTACTTGGAGAGAGAATGGAGGGTGAACAATATGATACACACTAAGATGAAAGAACTGCCCTGTGAGGAGCGGCCATATGAACGCTGCGTAAAATCCGGCCCGGAGCATTTAAGCGATGCACAGCTTCTTGCTGTGATCCTCCGGACCGGTAGTGCGCAGGAGAGCGTACTGGAGCTGGCAACCCGGATCCTGGAGCTTGGAGGTCCCGGAGAAGGAATTCTGGGACTTTTGCATTTGTCCCTTCCGGAGCTGATGGGCATCAAGGGCATCGGGCAGGTAAAGGCCATCCAGCTGCAGTGCATCGGAGAACTTTCCAGACGCATCTGGAAACGCAAAGCCATGAAAAGCCCGGTCCGTTATAACGAGCCGGCGCAGGTGGCAGAATACTATCAGGAAGATTTGCGTCATAAGGAACAGGAAGAGTTCCACATGATGCTTTTTAATACCAAACAGAACATGATCGGAGACGTAGCACTGTCGAAAGGGACGGTGAATGCGTCTCTTGCCACACCGAGGGAAATCTTTATCCAGGCACTCCGGTTTCAGGCAGTCAGCCTGATCCTGGTGCACAATCACCCGAGCGGCGACCCGGAACCAAGCAGGGAGGATATCCTGCTTACCAGACGGGTGGAGGAAGCCGGAAAGGTGATCGGGATCGCGGTGTTAGATCATATCATCATAGGTGACGGCACTTATGTCAGCATAAAAGAACGGGGATTATAACAGATGGAATCAAAACGCAGCAAATACATTCTGATCGGATTGTCGGTTTTCTGCATTCTGCTGATCGGCATTACTTCCTTTAAGGACGGGTTCTTGAACCCGCTCAGAAGCGGAGTCGGGTATGTGTTAAGCCCGATCCAGTCCGGGGTAAACCGGGTGGGAACCTCTTTGTATAACGGAATTAGCAATTACAGTACCCTGCACAGCGCTATGGCAGAAAAGCAGGCCCTGCAGGACCGCATCGATGCCCTGGTGGAGGAGAACAGCCGCCTGCAGTCAGAGCAGTTTGAACTACAGAGACTGCGTGAGCTGTACCAGCTGGACCAGGACTATATGCAGTATGAGAAGATCGGTGCCAGAGTCATTGCAAAAGATTCCGGTGACTGGTTCCAGGTATTCCGGATCAACAAGGGCTCCGCAGATGGCGTGCAGGTAGATGCCAACGTCATTGCCGGGGGCGGTCTGGTCGGCATTGTTACCGATGTGGGAGCGCATTATGCCACAGTCCGTTCCATCATAGACGATGTGAGCCGTGTCAGCGGCATGGCGCAGCAGTCCGGCGATACCTGCATCGTCTCCGGTGACCTGACCCTGTTTGGGGAAGGACGCCTGCGGATCAGCAATGTTGCCCAGAACGCAGATTTCAAAGACGGAGACCGGATCGTGACTTCGAACATCAGTTCCAAATTCCTTCCGGGAATCCTGATCGGTTATGCTGCGGATATCACCACAGATGAGACCCGGCTGACGAAATCCGGGTATCTGATCCCGGCAGCCCAGTTTGACAGCCTTCAGGAGGTCCTGGTCATAACTTCCCTGAAGGACGAAGCACAGCAGGAGAGTACAGAAGAAACAGAGGGGGCACAGACAGGCGCATGAAAAGGATCTTACTGAATGTCGTACTGATGATGCTGGCCTTTACGGTCCAGAACTGTGTATTTCCGCTGATCCCGTTTCTTACCGCAACGCCAAACCTGCTTTTAATCCTGACCTTTTCCTTTGGCTTTATTTATGGAAAAGGGGCGGGGCTTTTGTACGGCCTGTTTGCTGGTATCCTGCTGGATCTTTTTTATAGCGGGCCATTTGGCTTTTATACCCTGCTGTTTATCAATATCGGCTATTTCAATGGAATCTGTACCCAGTATTATTATGAGGATTACATCAACCTGCCGCTGTTGATGAGCCTGGTCAATGAGCTGGTCTATAACCTGTATATTTACGTTTTCCGCTTTCTGATCCGCAACCGTCTGGACTTCCTTTATTATGCAAAGGAGATCATCATCCCGGAGCTGATCTTTACCGTGGTGACGACACTTTTGATCTATCGCTTCTTCCTGTCGGCAAACCGCAGGCTGGATGAGCTGGATAACCGGCGGGACCGGGAACGCTAAAACGTAATACCATGACGTAATAGGAGTGACAAAACGCGTGCTGAACGATTACTTCCATAAAATATACGACTTTTTTAAGCGGGTCTTAAGCTCCCGCATCTTTGCACTGGCGCTGGTGTTTACCGGAATGTTTCTTGTACTTGCTGCGAAACTGTTTGAACTTCAGATCGTAAACGGGGAAGCTTATCTTGAGGATTATGTTCAGATGATCGAGAAGACGGTGACAACACCGGGTACCCGCGGCAATATTTATGACAGAAACGGAAATCTTCTGGCTTACAATGAGCTGGCTTACGCAGTGACTGTGCAGGATACCGGCGATTACCCGAGAAGTGCCGGCATGAACGACATGCTGCTGCGGCTGGTCCGTATTTTAAATAAGCACGGGTATGAGGCACAGGGAAAGCTGGAGATCGCGCTAAACGACGACGGCGAGATGATATACACCTCGTCCTCGGAGGCAGCGAGAAAACGTTTCCTGCGCGACTTTTACGGACGCAAGTCTGTGGATGAGCTGGACGATGAAAAGGGAAAATACCCGACAGCCGTCACAGCCAGGGAGCTGATTGAAAAGAAAAAATCCTCCTATGGTCTGGACAAAATGAAGGATGAAAAGGGCAATCCACTGATCCTTTCCGATGCAGAGCTGGTACAGCTTGTTAATATCCGGTATACGATGTCTCTTGTCGCATATAAAAAATATGAGGCAACAACCATCTGCGACCGCGTGGACGATGAGACTGTGGCAGACCTGATGGAGCATACGGCAGAGCTAAAGGGCGTGGAGGTGGCAGAGACTACCATCCGGCGCTATAACGATGCCGAGTATTTTGCACCGATCATCGGTTATACCGGAAAAGTGCAGGAGGACCAGCTCGAGGAATTAAAAAAGACAAATCCGGAGTATGAGCTCAGTGACATTGTCGGGCGTACCGGTATTGAGGCATCCATGGAGCTGGAGCTTCAGGGTCACAAGGGGTATAAGAATCTGGTGGTGAACAATGTGGGAAATGTCATGCAGGTGGTATCGGAAACACAGGCATCCACCGGAAACGACATTTACTTAACCATTGACCGGGACCTGCAGATCGGTATTTACCATCTGATCGAGCAGCAGCTGGCAGGTATCGTAGCCAAGGCGCTGGTAAACCAGGACGTAGATACCTCCACGATCACGGATTCTTCTAAGATCAGCATTCCGGTAAAGGATGCCTATTACCAGCTGGTCAACAACAATGTACTTTCCTTAAGCCATATGGCATCGGAGGATGCCACGGATATTGAACGCCAGATCCAGTCTGTCTACACCTCCTCCAGGGAGCAGATCTTAGAGCGCCTGCGTTATGAGCTGATGAGTGACCATGCCACGGTCATGAAGGACCTGCCGCAGGATATGATGGCGTACATGGCTTATATTTACAACTGGTTGTCCGATGCGACTGTTGGCATTGTACAGAAGGACCGAATCGACCAGAACGGTGAGAGCTACCAGGCCTGGAAAAACGATGAGATCAGCCTGCGCGATTATATTTACGCCGGAATCTCCGAAAACTGGATTGACACGACAAAGCTGGATGTGACCAGCAAATACTCCAGCGCAGATGATATTTACCAGGTTCTGGTGGATTATGTCTTAGACCAGCTAAAGGACGATGCGAAATTTACCAAGCGTATTTACCGTTACCTGATCAACGACCAGGTGATCACCGGCCGCCAGCTTTGCCTTGCTCTCTATGCACAGGGAGTCCTTCCCTACGATGCTAACGAGGTCCAGCTTCTGACGGCAAATGGTGAGGAATATGCATTCCAGTTTATCCGCCGCAAGATCCAGAATATTGAGCTGACACCAGCCCAGCTGGCCCTCGATCCCTGCACGGGAGGTGCCGTGATCACGGACGTCAATACGGGCGAGGTGCGGGCGCTGGTTACGTACCCGAGCTATGATAACAACCGCCTGTCGGGCAGCGCGGATCCGGCATACATGAGACAGCTTCAGGAGGATCTTTCCCTGCCGCTTTACAACAATGCCACACAGGCGAAAAAAGCACCGGGCTCCACCTTTAAGCCGATCACGGCGATTGCCGGCCTGGAGGAGAAGGTGATCGGTCTTTATGAGACGATCGACTGTACCGGTGAGTACAAGGAGGTAGACCCGTCCATCAAATGCTGGATCTATCCGGGACACCACGGACCATTAAATGTAGTGGGAGGAATCCAGAACTCCTGTAACTATTTCTTTGCAGAGGTAGCGCACCGCCTGTCCACGAACCGTGACACGCTGGTTTATTCTACCGACATGGGAGTCGAAACGATCCGCCGCTACGCAAGTATGTTTGGCCTGAATCGCCCATCTGGGATTGAGATCCCGGAGACAACACCAGAGCTTACCACAGAGGACCCGGAGCGTTCTGCCATGGGACAGGGAACCAATTCCTACTCCAATGTGCAGCTTTCCCGCTACGTTGCGGCGATCGCAAACAGCGGAACCGTGTTCGATTTAAGTCTTCTGGATAAGATGACGGATTCGGAAGGAAATCTGATCGAGGATTATACGCCGAAGGTAACCGGACATGTAGACATTGCAGATTCTACCTGGGATGCAGTGCACCAGGGCATGCGTGCCGTGGTCACCGATGGTTCGGTAAAGGCTATTTTCAGGGACCTTGAGGTAGAGATCGCCGGAAAAACCGGTACCGCACAGGAGTCAAAAAGCCGTGGTAACCATGCATTCTTTATTTCCTACGGACCGTATACCAACCCGGAGATCTGCGTGACCGTCAATATCCCGTACGGATATTCTTCCTCCAACGCAGCAGCAGTTGCAAAAAATATTTACCGCTTTTACTACGGATATACCGATCTGGATTCCATTCTCGGCAATGGAGCACTGGAAGTTTCCAATGTACGGGTCGGAGACTGATAAAAAAGGGAGCGGATGAAAGCTATGAAAAACAGGATTGTGATCAAAAGCAGCAAGGCTGGCATGACGGTGATCCTGGATCCGGAGTGCAGCTTTGAAGACCTGATCGGGGAGCTTGCTGCAAAATTTAAGGATTCAGCCAGGTTCTGGGGAAATGCCCAGATGGCCCTGCTTCTGCAGGGCCGTGAACTGACAGCGGCACAGGAAATGCAGATCGTCAATACCATTACGGAAAATTCCGGGATCGAAGTGCTCTGCCTTCTGGACCAGGATTTAGACCGCGTGGAGCGGTGCGAGAAGGCACTCAACCAGAAGCTGATGGAGCTTTCCGAACGGACCGGCCAGTTTTACCGTGGGGATCTGCACCGCGGGGAGTCCATAGAGTCGGAAGCCAGCATCGTCATCATCGGGGATGTGCGCCATGGGGCCCGGGTAACGGCAAAGGGCAATATCATTGTGCTTGGGGAGCTGCGCGGGTCGGTGCATGCCGGGGCAGCCGGAAACCAGGAAGCAGTGGTAGCTGCCATGGAAATGGCCCCGCTTCAGATCCGTATTGCGGATGTTTCCTGCCATTATGGGGATAAAGGGCGGAAGCTTGGCAAGGGTCCCATGCTTGCTACTGTAGAAAATTGTAGTATTTGTACGAAAGTAATAAAAAAATCCTTCTTAAATATGTTAAATTTCAATTAATACTGGAAATATTTAAGAATATAGGTTAAAATAGAATTTGTAAAATTTTTCAGGAGGCGTTTCTATGAGCGAGGTCATGGTAATTACTTCTGGAAAAGGCGGGGTCGGCAAAACCACTACCACCGCAAACATCGGAACAGGTCTGGCACTGTTAGGCTACAGCGTTGTGCTGATCGATACAGACATCGGCCTGCGGAACTTAGATGTTGTGATGGGACTGGAAAACCGGATCATTTATAATCTGGTTGACGTGGTGGAAGGCAATTGCCGTATGAAGCAGGCCCTGATAAGAGACAAAAGATACCCAAACCTTTACCTGCTCCCATCAGCCCAGACCCGGGACAAGTCCTCTGTGAATCCCGGCCAGATGGTAAAGCTGGTGGATGAGCTGCGAGGAGAGTTTGACTATATCCTGCTAGACTGTCCTGCGGGGATTGAGCAGGGATTCCAGAACGCCATTGCGGGTGCTGACCGGGCACTTGTGGTCACCACACCGGAGGTATCTGCCATCCGGGATGCCGACCGCATCATTGGTCTGTTAGAGGCGGCCCGCATGGAGGACATTCATCTGATCGTGAACCGTATCCGCATGGATATGGTACGCCGGGGTGACATGATGTCCGTGGACGATGTGGCAGATATCCTGGCTGTTCCCGTGATTGGTGTAGTCCCGGACGATGAAGATATTGTTGTATCCGCAAACCAGGGAGAACCGCTGGTGGACACCAGCTCTCTGGCGGGAGAAGCATACTTGAATATCTGCAGGAGGATTTCCGGGGAATCTGTTCCGTTTATGGATCTGGACCCGCACAAGGGAATTCTGGTCCGTATTTCCGGCTTTTTAAAGAGGGCATAGGAGGTGATCGGATGAGAATACCGGGAAGATCCACAAGGAGCAATTCCGGGAAGATCGCAAGGAGCAGGTTAAAGCTGCTTCTTGTTTCGGACCAGTCTGGCATAAGCCCTGGGACCATCGGAATGATCCGCGATGACCTGGCCAGTATCTTATCCAGATATGTCCAGATCGATGCAGGATCTGTGGAAGTAAAGCTGGTCCGGCCGGATGCGGAAAGCCTGCAGACAGCCTGGATCACAGCGGCATTTCCAATCCGGAATGCTATTACCGCAAAGAATAAAGCGTTACTGTTTACACAATGTGTGAACAGTAGCAGTAAAACCGTTTCATGATGAGGAATGAAGAATGCTTCTAGATTATAACTTCAGAAATTACAATTACCGTTTATTCCTTTATGTGTTGCTATTAAATATTACCGGCGTCCTGATCATACGGAGCGCCTCAAACCAGGATATCTCCATGGTCGTAAAGCAGATCGTGGGAATCCTGGCCGGACTGACAGCAGTTATTATCCTGTCTCTTGTAGATTACCACAAAGTGGTTTCCTTTGCACCGCTTATCTATGGTGCCAGCCTGGCCTTCCTTCTGGCTGTGCTGGTATTTGGCGTAAGCAGAGGTGTGGCACGGCGCTGGCTGGTGCTTCCGGTGATCGGACAGATCCAGCCATCCGAGTTTGTAAAGATCGGCCTCATTGTATTTTTTGCCTGGTATTTATCCAAGTACCAGGAGCGGGTGAACCAGTTTAGAATCCTGTTTTTTGCAGGACTTTTATTTCTGGCAGCCTTTGGCCTTATCTTTTTACAGCCGAACCTGTCCACCAGTCTGGTCACCATGGTAATCTTTCTCTGTATGCTGTTTGCAGCCGGGTTAAGCTACCGCTGGATCCTAGGGGCGCTTGCAGTTGTGGTTCCGTGCGGGGCATTGTTTATTTATCTGCTCCAGTATAACATGGTACCGTTTCTGCAGGATTATCAGGTGCGCCGTATCATGGCATTCATCGATCCTGCGAACTATGCAGAAGCCAACCTCCAGCAGAATAACTCCATTATGGCGATCGGCTCTGGCATGCTGCAGGGAAAAGGACTCAATAACAATACTCTGGCATCCGTGAAGAACGGAAATTTCCTGTCCGAGGAGCAGACAGATTTTATCTTCGCTGTTATCGGGGAGGAGCTTGGCTTTATTGGCTGCATGGCCGTGATCTTTCTGATCGCTCTGACTGTCTATGAGTGTCTGATCATGGCAGCGCGGGCAAAGGATCTGATGGGAAGCCTGCTCTGTGTGGGGCTGGCATCCCTTCTGGCATTCCAGAGTTTTGCTAATATAGCTGTTGCTACAGGAATCCTGCCGAATACAGGCCTGCCGCTTCCCTTCATCAGCTACGGCGTAAGCTCGCTGCTGAGTGTTTATCTGGGAGTCGGCGTAGTGATGAATGTAGGACTTCAGAGAAAAGTAAGTAACTAATAAAGGAGGGTTCTGTTATGAACATCGGTTTAATCGCACATGATTCCAAAAAGAAGCTGATGCAGAATTTCTGCATTGCATACAGAGGGATTTTGAATAAACATGAGCTGTATGCAACCGGCACTACCGGACGCCTCATTGAAGAGGTGACGAACTTAAATGTACACAAATACCTGGCTGGCCATCTTGGGGGACAGCAGCAGCTGGCATCCCAGATCGAACACAATGATATGGATATGGTGATCTATCTGCGTGATCCCCTGCATCCGAAAAAGCATGAGCCGGATGTAAACGATGTAGTCCGCCTCTGTGATATCTATAATATTCCGTTCGCGACCAATCTGGCAACGGCAGAGCTTCTGATCAAGGCATTAGACCGTGGCGACCTGGAGTGGCGCGAGGTATATCGCTAGAGGTGCATGGTTTGAGAAGGATAAAAAGCTTAGCAGCAGTCTGTCTGCTTACCGGCCTGATCCTTACGGGCTGCGGCGGACAGACACAGATCACATACGATGGCTCCCGTCTGGAAAGCATGACAGCAGATCTTTCAGAGCACGCACAGGCAGATTCTTTCGCAAAGAACCTGTGTGTGGTAACGGGAACCGAAAACGAGGCGGATGCTTCTGTTACGGCGGAAGCAGCGGCTGTTTTTGGTGTGGATACAAAAGACGTGGTCTTCCAGAAAAACCCGTTTGAACGTCTCTATCCGGCCAGTATCACTAAGATCATGACAGCCCTCATTGCGATCAGGGATGGCGATTTAAACGACACAGTCACGGTAGGACCGGAGGCAGTCATCACGGAGACGGGTGCTTCTCTGGCCCATATAAATCCCGGTGACACCCTCACGATGGAGCAGCTTTTATATGGCCTTATGCTTCCCTCTGGAAACGATGCGGGAGCAGCCATTGCAGTCCACATGGCAGGAAGCACGGAGGCCTTTGCGGAAAAAATGAATGAGACTGCGCATGCCCTCGGGGCAACTGACACGCATTTTGTAAATCCGCATGGCCTGAGTGATGAAAACCATTATACGACAGCCTACGATCTTTACCTGATCTTTCAGGAGGCCATGAAATACGAGGAGTTCCGGAAAATCGTTGGAACGGTATCCTATCAGGCAGAGTATACCGATGCAGCTGGCCAGACAAAAACCCAGGAATGGAAAAACAGCAACCAGTATTTAAACGGCAAGAGCAAGGCCCCGGACGGGATTACGGTTCTGGGCGGAAAGACCGGCACTACCAGGGCGGCAGGATCCTGCCTGATCCTGGGGTGTGAGGATGAAAACAGCAACGAATATGTATCCGTAGTACTGAAAGCGCAAAGCCGGGATGTCCTCTACGAGAATATGACAAATATTATTGGTAAAATTGTCAATTAGTGATTGCACATTCCATATATTTGTACTATAATTACTTTAATAATAAAAGAATTTTTATACAGATTCAATAAACCCAAGGAGGACACGACTATGGTTCAGATCATTGCAGGCAGAAAAGGCAAAGGAAAAACAAAACATCTGTTGGATATGGCAAACAACGGTATTAAGGCAGCTACCGGTTCCATCGTCTATCTCGACAAGAGTTCCAAACACATGTATGAGCTCAATAACCGGATCCGTCTCATCAACGTAAACGAATACCCGGTTGCAAGCAGCCAGGGCTTCATCGGCTTTATCTGCGGTATCATTTCCCAGGATCACGACATTGAGACAATGTTTTTAGACAGCTTTTTGAAGCTTGCAGGTTTAGAGGGAGAAGACATCAGCGAAACAATCACCACATTAGAGGGCATTAGCGAAAAATACAATGTGAACTTTGTATTAAGCATTTCCATGGATGCAGCAGAAATGCCGGAGAATGCACAGAAGGACGTAGTGGTTTCCCTGTAATACATAATCAAAAACATCTTTACAGCCGGGGCGGCAGGTTCTCCCCGGCTGTTTGTGTGACATGATAACAAACACTGCCAGGAGGAATAAAGGCATTGGCAAAAAAGAAAAAATCAAAGAAGATTATAAGATTCCCAAGATTATATCATATCAATGTAGGCATGATCGTTTTTGCGGTCATCTTCCTTTATCTGGCGTTCAGTGTTTATACTTATTTGAAGAAGGATAAGGTGCAGTTTTACGAGGTTGTAGAAGGAAATATCGTAAATGACCGCCAGTATACAGGAATCATCCTGCGGGATGAGCGGGTGGAAAATACAGACCGGGCCGGTTATATCAACTATTATATCCGTGAGGGAAAACGCGCAGCAATCGGCACCCGCATTTATTCGATCGACGAGACCGGCAATATGGCAGAGCTGATGCAGGAAAATCCCGATGCAAATGTCGGGCTGACGGACGCAAACTTAAGCGATGTAAAACGCCAGCTTTCTTCCTTTTCCATGAGCTACCGGGACCAGAAATTTGAGAACACCTATGACCTGCAGTATTCGCTGGAGGCGGCTGTGCTGGAGTATGCGAATTTTAATGCGCTCGGAAACCTGGACAGCATCATGCAGCAGGCAGGAGCTTCCTTTGTTCAGGTAACCGCCCCGGTATCCGGGGTTGTGTCCTACGCGGTCGACGGCTTTGAGGGCCTGACGGCAGACCAGGTGACGGAAGGCACCTTTGACCGTTCGGGCTATTCCAAGGCAATCACAAAGGCCGGACAGCTGATCGAGCAGTCTGCTCCGGTCTATAAGCTGATCACCTCCGATAACTGGAGCATTGTATTTCCGCTTGGGGATGAGGAAAAGGAGGAATACAAGGATCAGACACAGCTTCATGTTACATTTTCGGCCAACGACCTGGATGCGACCGGTAACTTTTCAGAAATTACCGGGGCAGACGGGGCCACCTATGGAAAGCTGGACTTTAACCAGTATATGGTACAGTTCGCTTCGGACCGTTATATCACCTTCGAGGTAGACAGTGAGAAGGCGGACGGCCTGAAGATCCCGGTTACGGCGGTAACGGAAAAGAACTTCTACCTGATCCCATTAGAGTATATGGCTCAGGGTGGGGACAGCAGTGACACCGGGTTTATGAAAGAGGTTTATTCGGAAAACGGCACTTCGGCGGAATTCGTCCCGGTTACGATCTATTACGCGAATGAGGAATACTACTATATTGAAACAGGAGACGATGCGCCTTTGAAGGCGGGAGACTATGTGGTGAAGCCGGATTCCCAGGACCGCTACCAGATCGGACAGACTGCATCCTTACAGGGTGTATATAATATCAATAAAGGCTATGCTGTCTTTAAGCAGATTGAGATCATAAAATCAAACGATGAATACTATTCGATCAAAAAGGGCACGAATTATGGACTGTCTGTGTATGACCACATTGTGCTGGATGCCAATACGGTCTATGAAGGACAGCTGATCTACCAGTAACCCCGCTCCACGGCTGGAAGGCGACGAAAGCAGTTATCTGGATTCTTAAGAACAGGAGGCGCAAGCTATGAATATCATACAGGAAAATTTAGAAGAGGTAAGGGAAAATATCCGGAAAGCCTGCGAAAAAGCAGGCCGTTCCCAAAAGGATGTTACCCTGATCGCAGTCAGCAAAACAAAGCCGCTGTTTATGCTGGAGGAGGCATACGAGGCGGGTGCCCGCGACTTTGGCGAGAACAAGGTTCAGGAAATCCTTGAAAAATGCCCAAAGATGCCGGAGGATGCGCGTTTTCATATGATCGGCCACCTGCAGCGCAATAAGGTGAAGCAGGTGCTTCCACATGCAGTGCTGATCCATTCGGTGGATTCCCTCCGCCTGGCAGAGCAGATCGACCAGGATGCACAAAAGCTTGGGATCACGGCAGATATCCTGCTGGAGGTGAACGTGGCAAAAGAGGAAAGCAAGTTCGGGATGATGCCGGAGAAGGTGCCGGAAATGGTAGAGCAAATTGCGGCATTTTCCCATCTTAGGATCAAAGGTCTCATGACGATTGCTCCTTTCGTGGATGATCCTGAAAAAAATCGTCCGGTTTTTCAAAAATTATATCAATTATCTGTTGACATCAAAAAGAAAAACATTGATAATGTTAGCATGAGTGTCCTTTCTATGGGTATGACCGGAGATTATCAGGTAGCTGTGGAGGAAGGGGCAACCATGATAAGAGTCGGCACCGGAATATTTGGTGCCAGATAAGATTGGAGAGAGAATAGGTTATGAGCATTTTGAGCAAACTGATGGATACCATGCGCTTTAGTCCGGAAGAGGACGAAGAATACTTTGGTCCGGATGACGATTATGAGGCAGAAAAGCCTGCCAAAAGGGGACGTTTCCCGGCACGTGATGATTCAGAAGGTTACGATGACGGGGGCGATGAAAAACCTAGATTTTTCTCTCGTTCTTCTAAAGTAGTTCCAATGAAGCGCGGCATGGAAGTATCCATGGTAAAGCCTACCTCCATTGAGGACGCAAGAGAAATTTGTGATTATCTGCTGGCCGGCAAGGCAGTAGTTCTGAATATGGAAGGAATCCACACAGAGGTTGCACAGCGTATCATCGATTTTACGTCCGGTGCAACTTACTCTATGAACGGAAACCTCCAGAAGATTTCCAGCTATATCTTTATTGCTACACCGGAATCCGTAGAGCTTTCCGGCGATTTCCAGGAAATAATCGGAAACGGCGCGCTGGATGTATCAGGACTGAATATCCGTTTATAACAAGCAGACAAGAGCAGGTTACATACCTTTTGAGAAGAAGGAACAGGGGTACAGACAATTTTCCGACGGACTGGAAGGAAAATTGTCTGTATTTCTTTATATAAATTCTATATTACAGATTCAACAATGTGAAGAGGAGTACAGACACCATGAGCGATCGTATGACAGTACACCGGGATGGAAAGCCCATTTATGATATTGTAATGGAAGAAAATTATGACAAGCTGGGGAAGGAGGTTGCAGCTCTTTCCGTGCAGGAGAGAAGACTCTGTGTGGTGACAGACAGCACTGTGGCAGAGCTTTACAGTGAGACGGTGATCCGCCAGCTGGAGCCGGTCTGCAAGGAGGTGCATCTCTTTGTGTTTGAGGCCGGGGAAAAGAACAAGAACCTGGATACCGTGCGCAAGCTGTATGAGTTCCTGATCCAGAATCATTATGACCGGAATGATATGCTGGTGGCACTCGGCGGTGGTGTGGTAGGAGACCTTTGCGGCTTTACGGCTGCCACTTATTTAAGAGGAATCCGCTTTATCCAGGTGCCGACCACGCTGCTCTCCCAGGTGGATTCCAGCATTGGCGGAAAAACAGGGGTAGATTTTGATGCCTACAAAAATATGGTAGGGGCCTTCCATATGCCGCAGCTTGTATACACGGCGGCAGCCAGTCTTTTGACGCTGACAGAGGAGCAGTTTGCCTGCGGTATGGGCGAGGTCATCAAGCACGGTCTGATCATGGATGCCGGTTACTACGAATGGCTGCAGGAGCACCGGGAAGAAATTCTTGCAAGAGACCTGTCGATCTGCGAGCAGATGATCCTCATCAGCTGCCGGATCAAGCGCGATGTGGTTGAGCAGGATCCGACCGAGCAGGGAATCCGCGGAATCTTAAACTTTGGGCATACGCTGGGACATGCCATCGAAAAGCTGATGGATTTTAAACTGCTTCATGGACAATGTGTAGCTCTTGGCAGTATAGCTGCAGCGTATCTTTCTGCCGGGCGTGGAGAGATCACCATGGATGAGGCAGTACAGATCCGGAATGTATTTGAAGAATTCGGGCTTCCGGTTTCTATCAAGGATTTCGGACTTGCAAAAGAGGCGGTGATCGCTGCAACAAAGAACGATAAAAAGATGGATTCCGGAAAAATCAAGTTTATCCTGCTCCACCGGATCGGTGAAGCGTTCATTGACCGCACGGTAACCGATGAGCAGATGGAACAGAGTCTGGATCTTCTGATGGGAGGAGCTTTATGAAGACAAAGGGATTTAACCTGCTTTCCTGGGCAGCACTAAGCCTGGCATTGGTGCTTTTAGACCAGTATACCAAGCTTCTGGCGGTGGCTCACTTAAAAGGCAAGACTCCTTTCGTGATCCTGGACGGAGTCTTCGAGCTTTTGTATTCGGAAAACCGCGGCGCTGCGTTCGGCATGCTGCAGGGAAAGCAGGGCTTCTTCTTCCTGATCGGGGCAGTTGTGCTGGCTGCCGCTATTTATGTGATGTGGCGCATGCCGGGCTGGAGTAATCTGCGCTATACTGCTCTTAGGATCTGTACGATCCTGATCACAGCAGGGGCACTGGGAAACATGGTAGACCGCACAAGCCAGGGGTATGTCGTGGACTTTTTGTATTTTAAGCTGATCGATTTCCCGATCTTTAATGTGGCAGATATCTATGTGACCACAGCAACCGCAGCTTTGCTGGTTTTCCTTTGCTTCTATTATAAAGAGGAGGATCTGGCAATCTTTGAGTGGAAGAAAGGGGAACGCCGGTGACCTACGAACTGACAGTGCAGTCCGGTGCAGGACAGCGGATCGATAAATATTTAAGTGAACAGCTTGCAGACCTGACTCGTTCCTATCTCCAGAAGCTTTTAAAAGAAGGCGGCGTTACGGTGAATGGAAAAACAGTCAAGAGTAACTATAAGCTTTCTGAAAATGACCAGATTTTCCTGGAGGTTCCGGACGCAGTAGAGCCGGAGATCGAGGCAGAGCCTATGGATCTGGATATCCTGTACGAGGATAAAGACATTATTCTGGTCAATAAGCCAAAAGGGATGGTAGTGCACCCGGCAGCCGGCCACTATACCGGAACTTTGGTAAATGGGTTGATGTATCACTGCAAAGATGAGCTTTCCGGGATCAACGGCGTGATGCGTCCGGGAATTGTTCACCGCATCGATATGGAGACCACCGGCGTCCTGATCGTCTGCAAAAATGACAAAGCGCACAATGCGATCGCCGAACAGCTGAAGGTACACTCCATTACCCGCAAATATTATGCGATCGTTCATGGTGTGATCAAAGAGGACGAGGGTACGGTCAATGCCCCGATCGGACGTCACCCAGTGGACCGCAAGAAGATGAGCATTAACCAGAAAAACGGAAAAGAGGCAGTCACGCACTACCATGTGCTGAAGCGTTTCCGGCGTTTTACGTTTGTGGAATGTCAGCTGGAGACGGGACGGACGCATCAGATCCGGGTACACATGGCGAGTATCGGGCATCCGCTTCTTGGCGATCAGGTGTATGGACCGGCGAAGGTACCATTTTCCGGACTTCAGGGCCAGACACTGCATGCAGGAGTGCTTGGAATCATTCATCCGTCCACAGGAGAATACATGGAATTTCAGGCACCGCTTCCGGAATACTTTGAAAAGCTTTTGCGGAAGCTGGAAAATGATTAAAAAATATTCTGAAAATAGACAAAAAGCCTCAAAATGTTCCTATACTATTTACGATTTTTGTGCTATAATCTAATTAATGAAAAGAATTACATCATGTGGATGCTGAAAGGAGAAGATCGTATGAAGGGAAATCTTGTTATTACAATCGGAAGACAGTGTGGAAGCGGCGGTAAAATGATCGGTCAGAAAATTGCCGAGAAGCTTGGTGTAAAGTGCTACGATAAAGAACTTCTGACCAGAGCGGCAAAGGAAAGCGGTTTATGTGAGGAACTGTTCGAGACACATGACGAAAAACCGACCAGCAGCTTTTTATATTCCCTGGTCATGGATACATACTCTCTCGGGTATACGACTTCATCGTATATGGATATGCCGATCAATCACAAAATCTTTCTGGCGCAGTTTGAAACGATCAAGAAGCTGGCGAAGGAAGAATCCTGTGTTATTGTAGGCCGGTGTGCCGATTATGCATTGGCAGACGATCCGAACACCGTATCTGTTTTTATCACCGGAAACGATGAGGACAAATTAAAGAGCATCAAGGAGCTGTACAACGTGGACGATGCAAAGGCAAAGGACATCATGGTGAAGACCGATAAAAAGCGTTCCAGCTATTACAATTACTATTCCAGTAAAAAATGGGGCGATTCCAGAAGCTACGATATGTGCATCAACAGTTCCGTACTTGGACCAGACGCTACAGCTGACATGATCATCACATTTGCGAAGGCGAAAGCAGCACAGAACGAGGCTGATTCCTAAAGCTGTAACAGATATGGTAACAACTGTGATAGAAAATTAATACTTTTTTCACATCTATCACTTAAAATATCAGGCAAGGTATGTTATACTGAAATACAGTTTAAATGAGGAGAAATACCATGTCTGAAGAAAAGAAAGACTATAACCAGATCTTAAAAAGAGCCAGAATGCGCAGAAAGAGAGCGAAGTACCTGCATTATGCAGGCATCGGGGTTCTCCTGCTCCTTCTGGCTTTGTGTATCGTAATCTTCGCAAAGAAAGGGGGTTTTCCGGTTCCGGCCGGAAATTCCGGTGATGCGGCAGCGGATGCCACTGCATCCAATGCAAGGCAGGCGGATGCCGGTGGGGAAGAGGCGCTGTCCATTGACGCAGAAGCACAGGCGGCCAGTGAAGAGCTGGCCCAGAAGCAGGCAGTTGTGGATTCCTACCAGAATCTTGGGCTGGTGCAGGTTTCTGGCTATTTAAATGTCCGTGAAACGCCGGGTTCCGATGGCAATATCATTGGAAAACTGGAGCAGAACAGTGCCTGCGAGATCTTAGGTACGGAAGGTGACTGGGACCATATCACATCCGGCGGCATTGAGGGTTATATTCATAACCAGTATGTGATTAGCGGGGAGGAAGCCCGCACGAAGGCACTGGATTACGTTACGAAAATGGCCATCATCCAGACCGATAAGCTGAATATCCGCCAGGAGCCAGTGTTAGATCCGGCTAATGTAGTAGGACAGGCACTTGTGGATGAACGCTATCCGGTTGAAGATGAGCAGGATGGCTGGGTGAAAATTGAGGAAGGCTATATTTCCGCAGATTATGTCACCGTGGAATATGCCTTAAATGAAGCCCGCAAGCTGGACTTAAAGACAATGGCACTGAACCAGTACGACAATCTGGTCATTTCTAAGGTCAATAACTACTTAAACATCCGCAAGGAACCGAGTACCGATTCCTCTGCAAACATTATCGGTAAATTCCCGGGGCAGGCAGCAGGTGAAATCCTGGAGACGCTGGATGGCTGGTACAAGATCAAGTCCGGCTCCATTACTGGCTATATCACGGCAGATCCGCAGTATGTAGCAGTAGGGCAGGAGGCAAAGGACCTGGCAGTCGGGGCAGCTTCCTTAATGGCGATCGTAACCACTGACCGCTTAAATGTCCGGGCAGAGCCGAACACCGATGCGAAGATCTGGACCCAGATTTCCAAGGAAGAGCGCTACAATGTAGTTTCTCAGCTGGACGGCTGGGTCGAAATCGAGCTGGACACCGGCGACGGTGATAGCGGCGAGTCAGCCGATAATGCGTATATTTCCACACGCGATAATAACGTCGAGGTGCGTTATGCCTTAAACGAAGCGATCAAATTCTCACCGCTTGAGGAAAAAGCAAACCAGTCTGCATCCCTGCGCAGCCAGGTAGTCAACTATGCACTGCAGTTTGTGGGCGGACGGTACGTCTGGGGCGGCAATGACCCGCATACCGGTGCAGACTGTTCTGGATTTGTGAAGTATGTGCTGAGCCATGTTGCAGGCGTGGGCCTTCCGCGGACCTCCAGGGAGCAGGCAAAGACAGGCCGCTCCGTTAAGTCCAGCGAGATGCGCCCGGGAGACCTGATCTTCTATACCAACAGCAAAGGAACCGTCAATCATGTAGCCATGTATATCGGAAACGGCCAGATCGTTCATGCGGCAAGCCGCCGGAGCGGAATCAAGATTTCCACCTGGAACTACCGTACACCGAAGACCATCCGGTCCTTCCTGGATTAAAATAAAAAGAATTCTTCCCAATGGCAGGATATAGTGGGAAGAATTCTTTTTTTGATTTACAAAATTCACTTGGTATCAGAAAACACAGTTCCATGCAGGAATGGTTTTTCTACTTCGGTCAGAATATGGATGAAATCGCGCATATATTTTGTGAGATATAAGTCTTTCCGGTGGCAAAGGTAAAAGCTCCGCTGGTTCTCAATGCCCTTGATCGGGTAAACGGCACAGTACGGATACAGCTCCGGGGACATTTTGATGTAGTTGATCGGACAGATCATCACAGCGTCACAGGCGATGGCGGTACGTTTACCGACTTCAATGCTTGTAGTTTTTAAGAGGATTTTGGGCTGTATGTCGTAGGTGGCGAAAAGTTGCTTTTGGACTGTGCTGACATTATGTCCTTCCTTGCTGGAGATAAAATTCTCATTTTTTGCTTCGCTGATCTCAATCGGAGTTCCGGAGGGAATTCGCTTAGCTAGGTCGGTATTACGGCTGGTCAGAAGAACCAGGTCTTCATCCTCGATCAGGATATAATTCAATTCTTCATGTTTGGGATAAGTAGTAATGCAGGCAAGATCAATAGCGCCTTCCAGAAGCATGGATTCTGTGATGGAAGAGCCGTGTTCGTGCAGATCGATGTCCACATAAGGGTACCGTTTCATGAAGCGGGGCAATACATAAGGAAGTACCTGCATGGCACGCTGCACCGGAATTCCAAGCTTTAAGGAACCATGATCTTCGTGATTGATTTCATCGATCTCTTTTTGCAGGTTGTTGTTGATAGTAAGGATCTGCTTAGCTGCTTCGATATATTTCTCACCGGCATAGGTCAGGGTAATGGAATCAGTGGAACGGTTAAAGATCGCGGTTCCAAGGTTGGTCTCCACAAGCTTGATCATCTGGCTTAAAGATGGCTGTGAAATATAAAGTTTTTTGGCTGCTGCGGTGATGCTGCCTTCCTGCATGACCGTCAGCATATACTGGGCGTGCTTGATATTCATAGGAAAGACTCCGTTTCTGTGCCTGTCTGCACATAAGATCGTGAGCGACAGGAGTGGTAATATTTCTATCTATCATAGCATAAAAAGGGCTTTGATTCAATTGCGTGACCTTGTTTGAATTGATATAACTTTTTTATTAGTGCGCTATAGGTTAAAAATTATCAAAAACAAAAAAGCCATAGAGTGAAAATTATATCCACTATAATAATTTAAGTATTTGAAAGATTGTACTTCAAGTGATACACTGTGGAAGAACAAAAAACCGGTGTGTGATAGCAAAAACATACGGCGAATCAAGTATTGATTGTCTTCGGACAAAAGGAGGAAAAAAATGGAAGTAAAGAAAGCTGCCATGGCAGGTACCCTGGAATCCAGCGATGCCCAGGTTACCGTAGAGCCGGGAAATGGTACTGTTGAGCTTTCCATCGAGAGCAGTGTGATCCATCAGTTTGGAAAGCAGATCAAAGCAACCGTCCTTGAGACCTTAAACCGTCTGGACGTAACAAACGCAAAGATAACCGTTGTGGACAAGGGTGCTTTGGACTGCACCTTAAAGGCACGTGTTGAGTGTGCAGTATACCGTTCCAACGATATCACTGAAAATCTTCCATGGGGAGGTGTAATTAAATAATGAGCCATCCGAATAAGAAAAGACTGAGACGTTCCATGATGTTCTTAAACTGCCAGAAGCCGGGTCTCATTAAGGATCCATACATCTACAAACCGGATTCTATTATGCTGGATCTGGAGGATGCAGTAGCAGAGAACCAGAAAGATGCTGCAAGATACTCTCTGTATCATGCACTGCAGGAGATCGACTACCGCGGAGTTGAGCGTGTTGTCCGCATCAATGGACTGGACACCCCGCACTGGAAGGAAGATATCCGTGTCTGCGTAGCAGGCGGCGCTGATACCATCCGTATCGCAAAGACTGAGACCGCGCAGGATGTTCACACCGTAGAGGAGCATGTACTGGCAGCCGAGAGAGAGTTCGGAAGACCGGAAGGTTCTACCCTGTTAATGGCAGCTTTGGAGTCCTGCAAAGGCGTCTTAAATGCACTTGAGGTTTGTAAGTCTTCTGACCGTCTGATCGGTATCGCACTTTCAGGTGGTGACTACACCAAAGATCTGCAGACCGTGATCACCGGAACCGGTGTAGAGCTGCAGGGCGCAAGACAGCAGATGATCATCGCTGCAAGAGCAGCTGGTGTACAGTGCTGGGATACCGTATTCACTAACCTCGATGCGATGGATGTGTTTGAGGAAGAAGTAAGAATGATCAAGATGATGGGCTTTGACGGAAAATCTCTGGTAAACCCGCGTCAGATCGATGTGGTACATAGAGTCTTCACTCCAACCCAGAAGGAAATCATCTTCGCAGAGAAGGTTGTCAAAGAAATCGATGAGAAGAAGGCACAGGGTATCGGCGTATTTACCGTAGACGGTAAGATGATCGATATCGCATTCTACGACGGCGCAAAGAGAACAATTGCCCTGGCAAAAGCATCAGGTGTATATGAGGGGGATTTATAAGATGATCAATGCAGTAGGAAGAGAAATCCCGGAAGAGGTATTAAAAGCAACCGGTAAGGAAGCATTCAAGGGTGCTTACGCTTACGACAATTACGAGTATAAGAAAGCAGCTCCGAAGGCACACACCATGATGGACCCGAAGAGAAGCAAGATCGTAGAGAACATTCACGATGCACTGGTAAAATGTGAGATCAAAGACGGCATGACCATTTCCTTCCACCATCACTTCCGTGAGGGTGACTATGTGGTAAACATGGTCATGGAAGAGATCCACAACATGGGCATTAAGGGAATCACCATCTGCGCAAGTTCTTTAGGTAAGGCAAACGATGCAATCGTTCCTTACATTGAAGATGGCACCATTGTTGGCATCCAGTCTTCTGGTGTGCGCGGTAAAATCGGTGAGGCTATCTCCACCGGTAAATTAAGAGATATCGCAATCATGCGTTCCCATGGTGGACGTGTCAGAGCTATCGAGTCCGGCGAAGTTCATATCGACATTGCATTCATCGGTGCTCCGACCTGTGACGAATACGGCAACATGAGAGCAAATGGCGGAAAGAGTGACTGCGGCGTTTTATCTTACGCAATGGTAGACGCACAGTATGCAGACCGTGTGGTAGCAATCACCGACTGCCTCGTTCCGTTCCCGAACATTCCGGCAAGCATCTCCATGACCCAGGTAGACTTTGTCTGCGTGGTAGACGAAATCGGTAACCCGGCTAAGATCGCAACCGGTGCAGCAAAACCGACCACCGATGTCCGTAAGATCATGATGGCAGATTACTGCACCCAGTTCGTGATCAACACTCCGTACTTCAAGGATGGCTTCTCTTACCAGACCGGTGTTGGCGGCGCATCCATCGCATCCACGATCTCCCTTGGAAAGATCATGGAAGAGCGTGGCATTAAGATGGGCCTTGGCCTTGGCGGTATCACCACCCCGATGTGCAACCTGCTTGCAAAGGGCCTGATCGACAAGATCGTAGATACTCAGGATTTCGATATGGGCGCAATTGAGTCCATCAAGACCAACCCGAACCACATCGAGATCTCTGCATCCGAGTATGCAGATCCGTTCAATAAGGGCGCTTACGTCAACAAACTTGACTTTGTTATCCTGGCTTCCCTGGAGGTCGATGTAAACTTCAACTGTAACGTAGTCGTAGGTTCCGACGGTATGATCACCGGTGCCCAGGGCGGACATCCGGATACTGCAGCAGGCGCAAAGTGCACCATTGTCATCGCACCGCTCCTGCAGGGTAGAATCCCGGCAATCTGCACCAACGTTACTACCGTAACAACTCCGGGTGAGACCGTAGATGTTGTCATCACGGATTACGGTATTGCCATCAACCCGCGCAGACAGGACCTGATCGAGTGCATGAAGGATGTCAAGCTTCCGTTCTGCACCATTGAGGAACTGCGTGATAAGGCATATGCGATCGTAGGCGAGCCGGATCCGGTACAGTTTGGTGACCGTGTAGTTGGTATCATCGAGAGCCGTGACGGCACTGTACTTGATGTAGTACGTGAGATCAAAGAGTATGAGTTCCAGGATTGATTGATGATATAAATATAATTTGGACTGGCTGAGGCCGGGAATCCCCAGTCAGTCCGGTAACTAAAATCACACATGTACTGTTCACGCGTGCGTGCCCAGTAACAATGACACATACACATTACATAGGGGAAAGAATATATGTCAGAATTAGTAGTAGGTATTTTAGGCTTTGCGTGTATCGTTGCTCTGGTTGTAACCTTATTTAAGAGCAAAACCATGCCGAGTATGGCATTCATCATTTTTCCGTCCATTCTGGGTCTGATCCTGGTAATCGGCGGATACTATTCCATTGAGCAGATCGGTGAACTGATCAAGGGCGGTTTCAAGAGTACCGGCCCAACCGCAGCACTGTTTGTATTCTCAGTCCTGTTCTTCGGTATCATGACCGATGCAGGCATGTTTGATGTGATCATCAACAAGCTGATGAAGCATGTAGGAGATAACGTTATCGGTGTAACTGTAATGACTGCACTGATCGCATTGATTGGTCACTTAGACGGCGGCGGCGCTTCCACTTTCCTGATCGTCGTTCCGGCAATGCTTCCGGTTTACAAGAAAATGCACATGAGACCGAGCACCCTGCTTCGTGTAGCAGTCCTGGCAATGGGCGTATTAAACCTGATGCCGTGGGCAGGTCCGACCATGCGAGCAGCATCCGTACTTGGTACGGAGGCTGGACAGCTCTGGGGCAGACTGATCCCGATCCAGATCTTTGGTATCATTCTTTGCCTGGCACATGCAGTATTTGCAGGTATCCAGGAGAAGAAGAGAGGCGCAGGCTTAAATGGTAAGCTGGCACAGGAGTCCAGCGCTGAAGAGGCAGCAGAAGAGGCTCAGCACGCTGCAGACGAAAACGAGTATGCAAGACCGAAGCTGTTTGCATTCAACATCTGCTTAACCATCGCTGTTATCGCAATGTTAGTATGGGATCAGTTCCCGAGCTACTTCCCGTTCATGCTTGGTGTGGCAGCAGCTCTGCTTGTTAACTACACCCCGATCAAACTTCAGAAGAAGATGATCAACCGTCATGCAGGCCCGGCCCTGATGATGTGCTCTACCCTGATGGGTGCAGCAGTTTTAATGGGTATTCTGGTTTACGGTTTCAACGCAGATGGCGCAGCAGTGATCGCAAAACCTGGTGTTGAGATGATGAAAACTTCGGTTGTATCCAATATGGCTGGAATTATCTCCATGATCCTCCCTGCATCCCTGGGACAGCATCTGCCGCTTGTAATCGGTATCCTGTCTGTACCGTTAGCACTTTGCTTCGATACCGACTCTTACTTCTACGGAATGCTTCCGGTTATGATCGCAATTGGCGCTTCCTTCGGAGTCGAGGCATTCCCGATCGCAGTTGCCATGGTTGTATGCCGTAACTGTGCAACCTTCATCAGCCCGATGGTACCGGCAACCCTACTTGGTATTGGTCTGGCAGATGTAGATATCAAGGATCATATCAAAGCATCCTTCGGCTATGTATGGATCTTCTCCATTCTCTGCATGCTGTTTGCAGTTGTACTGGGAATCCTTCCGTTATAATTTCATATCGAAAAGAGCAATCAGCGGACGTGGTTTTGACCTCTCCATGATGTGCCAGAGAAAAAGATCTGCAGGCAGTGCATGCGCATTGCTGCGCAGGTCTTTTTTGTTGCCTGGCATATCGAGGAGGCGCCAGTGGCGCGTCCGCTGATTTCAGAGAAAATGGTGTCCTATGAAACAAAAAGCGCTCCGCTGGGAGGTGTCTGTTGATTTTACAGGAAATTACACCTCTGAAGCAAAAAGGCTCTGCAAGATGAAAGTCGAATTTTGCGATAGAAAATAGTGGCGCTTTGTGGTATCTCCCGGTATATTCGAGTCAAAAAACGAAAGGAGACTATTTTTGTTCAGCAAAGTATACAGCGGAGGATTGAGTGGCATTGACGGCTATGTGGTCCAGGTAGAGGCAGACGTCAGTGACGGCCTGCCTGGTTTTTATATGGTGGGGTCACTGGCTTCTGAGGTGAAGGAAGCGGAGGAGCGCGTGCGGACAGCCCTGCGCAATGCAGGGTTTCGCCTTTCGTCGAAGAAGATTACGGTGAATCTGTCTCCGGCTAACGTGCGCAAGGAGGGAACGGCGTGTGACCTTCCGGTGGCGGTGGCAGTGCTGGCAGCTTATGGAATTTTAGAACCTTCTTCTTTGAAAGAAACAGGCTTTTTGGGAGAACTTGGTCTGGATGGAAGCATCAAGCCGGTGCGCGGTGTACTTTCCATGGTGCTTGCCATGGCAGAAAGCGGGATCAAACGCTGTTTCCTGGCAGAAGAAAATGTTGCGGAGGGGATCGCAGCAGACTGTCTGGACATTGTCCGTATCCGGAGCCTTCAGGAAATTATCGAATTATTAAATGGAACGGGGAAACTCCGGATTGAAAAAGACCAGGGTTTCTGTGCGGCAGATACAAACTATTCGGTAGATTTCAGCGAGGTAAATGGACAACGCCTGATGCGGCGTGCAACAGAGGTGGCGGTGGCAGGAGGACATAACCTTCTTTATATCGGTCCGCCCGGAAGCGGAAAAAGTATGATGGCCAGACGGATCCCGACCATTATGCCGGCACTTTCCAGGGAAGAACAGCTGGAGGTTTCTAAGGTTTACAGCATTTGTGGGATGCTGCCAAAAAATCATGCTCTGATCGGGACAAGACCGTATCGGGCACCGCACCATACGATCAGCGCCCAGGCCCTGACTGGTGGAGGGTTATGGCCAAAACCAGGCGAAATATCGCTGGCTTCCCGTGGTGTACTGTTTTTGGATGAACTGGCAGAGTTTGAGAAGCGAACCCTGGAAATATTGCGTCAGCCATTGGAAGAACATCAGGTTACGGTATCCCGCGTCAATGGCAGCTTTTCGTTTCCGGCGCATTTCATGCTGGCGGCGGCATTAAATCCGTGTCCTTGCGGTTATTATCCAGACCGTTCCAAATGCAGCTGTACAGAACATCAGGTGCGGCGGTATCTGGGAAAGATCTCCAGGCCATTGTTAGACCGCATCGATATCTGTGTCGAGGCGGCTCCGGTTACCTACCGGGATATCCGCACGGAGCAGGTAAATGAATCATCGGAGGAAATCCGCATACGTATTGAAGCTGCCAGAAAGATCCAGTCAGAGCGCTATGCCGGGAGCGGCATTTATACCAACAGTGAGATGGGAATCCGGCAGATCCGTAAATTCTGTAATTTGAAGGAAGAGGACGAGGTTTTTCTGCAGCAGATCTTTTCGAGACTGGGATTAAGTGCCAGAGGGTGTCATAAGATATTGAAGGTGGCTCGGACTTTGGCGGACCTGGATGGAAAAGAGCAGATCGAGCGGGCACATCTTAGAGAGGCGGCAGGTTACCGGGATCTGCAGGAGCGTTACTGGGGGAAAGAAGGAGAGGCATGAGAACGATGGAGAAAAGGAGAGAAAGCGAAGGAGGAGCAGAAAGACCAGAAGAAATCTTGGGAGAACATTCTGGAAAAGATGAAAGAATTTGCCAGCAGCCCTTTTGGAGCGAAAATTTGGCAGAAACAGAAAAACTGGAACAGGAACGGCAGGCGCTGTTTTACCTGACCCAGATTCCGGACGTGGGTGCTGTTTCTATCCGAAAACTGGGAGAGTATTTTGGCAGCTTTTCCTGCCTATATAATATAGAAGAAACAGATTTGCGGGAGTCGGGAATTCTACGGGAAAAACAGATTCTGGCATTTTTAAAAGCCGTAGAGCAGAGAGAAAGCATCATGGAGCAGTATGGAAAGCTGGCAGAAAGAGAAATCCGCTTTGTCACACCACTGGACAAAGAGTATCCGTGCCAGCTTTTGCAGATTTACGACTATCCCATGGGACTGTATGTCCGGGGCAAGCTTCCGGCACCGGAGAAGCCGGTGGTGGCGATTGTCGGAGCCAGGGGCTGCTCAGAGTATGGCCAGAGTCTGGCAGCGATGTTTGCCCAGATGCTGTCAGAAGAAGGAACGCAGATCATCAGTGGTCTGGCCCTTGGAATCGACGGGGCGGCACACCGGGGGGCTTTAAAGGCGGGAGCAGACACCTATGGAGTGATGGGCTGTGGTGTGAATATCTGTTATCCGTCTGCACATTATAAGCTATACGGACAGATGATCGAACACGGCGGGATTATTTCTGAGTTTCCTTTGGATACCAGGCCGGACCGGATGCATTTTCCGATGCGCAACCGGATCATCAGCGGGCTTGCGGATGCCATTCTGGTGGTCGAAGCAAAAGAAAAGAGTGGTTCTTTGATCACTGCAGAATTTGGGCTGGATCAGGGAAAAGAGATCTTTGCCATTCCGGGTCGTATCACCGATCATTTAAGCGGAGGCTGTAACCGCCTGATCCAGCAGGGGGCGCATATGGCAATTTCACCAAATGATATCCTGGAATACCTGGGGGTAAAGTGCCGAAAAAGGTTAATTATTCATGAAAAAAATGTAAATGCACTTGCAAAGCCTGAAAAAATGGTGTATGCTTGCCTAGATTTCAAGGCGAAACATCTGGAAGAAATTTCATGGAAGTGTGGCATGAGCATCAGCGAGTGTATGGGGATCTTGCTGGAGCTGGAATTGCAGGGATACGTGTTTCGCGCGGCGAATCATTATTATGGAAAAAAGATCTGAAAGCCGCATGCCGGTTTTCTAAGATCCGGTATTAGGAGTAGCTATGGCAAATAATTTAGTGATTGTGGAGTCTCCTGCAAAGGTGAAGACCATCAAAAAATTCCTTGGTTCCACCTACGAGGTGGATGCTTCCAACGGACATGTGAGAGATTTACCAAAGAGCAGCCTCGGATTTGACGCTGAACATGATTACGAACCGAAATATATTACGATTCGCGGAAAAGGCGATATTCTGGCAAAGCTTCGCAAAGAAGTGAAGAAAGCAGATAAGATTTATCTTGCAACGGACCCGGACCGCGAGGGAGAAGCCATTTCCTGGCATCTTATGAAGGCTTTAAAGCTGGATGAGGCAAAGGACAAAAAGGTTTACCGGATCAGCTTTAACGAGATCACCAAGAACGCGGTAAAAGCATCTTTGAAGGCTCCGCGATCGATCGATATGAACCTGGTCGACGCCCAGCAGACCAGACGTATGCTGGACCGTATGGTAGGTTACCGCATCAGCCCGCTTTTATGGGCAAAGGTCAAACGTGGCTTGAGCGCCGGACGCGTACAGTCCGTGGCTCTGCGCATGATCTGCGACCGGGAAGAGGAGATTGAAGCCTTTATCCCGGAGGAATACTGGAACCTGGAGGCAGAATTTTCCCAGAAGGGCAGTAAAAAAACTTTAAATGCCAAATTTTATGGCACACGGGATGAGAAAATTGCCATTCACAAAAAAGGAGAGCTGGACCAGATCTTAAAAGCCCTGGAAGGAAAAGAGTATGTTGTGGAGGACGTGAAATACGGCGAGCGCAGCAAAAAGCCACCGATCCCGTTTACCACCAGTACCCTGCAGCAGGAAGCATCCAAGGTGTTAAATTTCTCTACCCAGAAAACGATGCGGATTGCACAGCAGCTTTATGAAGGCGTAGATGTGAAGGGACACGGCACCATTGGCTTGATCACCTACCTGCGTACCGATTCTACCCGAATCGCGGAGGAGGCAGATGCAGCAGCACGCACTTATGTAGAGCACACCTTTGGCGGTGACTATGTGTTAAAACAGGATCAGGCAAAGAAAACCACTGGTAAGATCCAGGATGCGCACGAGGCCATCCGTCCGACCGATATCACCCTGACACCGACCATTGTGAAGGAGTCTTTGCAGCGCGACCAGTTCCGTCTGTACCAGCTGATCTGGAAGCGTTTCACCGCAAGCCGTATGCAGCCGGCTGTTTACACCACCACATCCGTGAAGGTGGCAGCAGGCGATTATCTCTTTACCCTGGCGGCATCCAAATTGTCGTTTGATGGTTTTATGTCTGTTTATGTGCAGGAGGATGACAAAGAAGCAGGCAATGCACTCCTTGGCAAGCTGGAGACCGGAGATATCCTGAACCTGGCAGAGTTAAAGCCGAGCCAGCATTTCACCCAGCCTCCTGCCCATTATACCGAGGCTTCCCTGGTTAAGGCCATGGAGGAGCAGGGCATCGGCCGTCCGAGTACCTACGCGCCGACCATTACCACGATCCTGGCAAGACGCTACGTGACAAAGGAAAACAAGAACCTTTACGTGACAGAGCTTGGCGAGGCTGTAAACGGCATCATGAAGAAATGCTTCCCAAGTATTGTGGATCTGAGTTTTACCGCAAATATGGAGCTGCTTCTCGATAAAGTGGCAGATGGAACCGTAAAATGGAAGACCATCGTGGAAAACTTCTACCCGGATCTGGACCAGGCAGTTACCACAGCAGAAAAAACACTGGAGTCCGTCAAGATCGCCGATGAAGTGTCCGATGTGATCTGCGATGTCTGCGGACGGAACATGGTAGTAAAGTATGGCCCGCATGGAAAATTCTTAGCCTGTCCGGGCTTTCCGGACTGCAAAAATACCAAGCCGTATCTGGAAAAGACCGGCGTGGCCTGCCCGCAGTGCGGAAAAGACATTGTCATCAAGAAGACCAAGAAGGGAAGACGTTATTACGGCTGCGAAAACAATCCGGAATGCGACTTCATGTCCTGGCAGAAGCCATCTGCAGAGCGTTGTCCGAAATGCGGCAGCTATATGGTAGAGAAGGGGAGCAAGCTTCTCTGTGCCAATGAACAGTGCGGGTATACTGCAAATATCAAAGAAAAACAGTCCAATGATTAAATTAATTGAAAATTTCAAAAAACTCTTGTTATTTGTTTAAAGTCGTGCTAATATTTAGATATTGGAGAAGACATTTGAAACGAATATCAATGAATTGAGGAGGTTTTTTGAAATGAGTGTACAGCTTCTTGATAAGACGAGAAAAATCAATAAGTTACTGCATAACAACAATTCCCATAAAGTGGTATTCAACGACATCTGCAAAGTCCTGAGTGAGATCCTTCTTTCCAATATTCTGGTGATCAGTAAGAAAGGAAAAGTTCTTGGCGTAGGTCTTTGCCCCGGTGTAGATGAGATTGAGGAATTGATTGAAGACCAGGTTGGCGGCTTTGTAGACCGTATGCTGAATGAACGGCTGCTCAGCATCCTTTCCACAAAAGAAAACGTAAACCTCGCAACACTTGGCTTCGCAGAAGAGAATGTCAAGAAATATCAGGCCATCATCACCCCGATCGATATTGCGGGAGAACGTCTTGGTACCCTGTTCATTTACAAGTGTGACGAGCAGTACGACATCGACGATATCATCTTAAGTGAGTACGGCACCACCGTAGTCGGTCTGGAAATGATGCGTTCCGTGAATGAAGAAAACGCAGAAGAGACCAGAAAAGTGCAGATCGTAAAATCTGCCATCAGTACCTTATCCTTCTCCGAACTGGAAGCCATCACCCATATCTTTGAAGAGCTCGACGGAAACGAGGGAATCCTGGTAGCCAGCAAGATCGCAGACCGTGTCGGCATTACCCGTTCCGTGATCGTCAATGCGCTGCGCAAGTTTGAGAGTGCAGGTGTTATTGAATCCCGATCCTCCGGCATGAAGGGAACCTACATTAAGGTCTTAAACGATGTGGTATTCGATGAACTGAAAAATATTAAAATGTCAAAATAAACCGGTATCAGAAAACCAGAAAGGATAAAAGGAACGGAATTTCTCTGTTCTTTTTATCCTTTTTTTGCGAAAAAGTCCTTGTCAAACCATGGCAGTTATGATATCATAGTGGGGCTGACAAAAAACACGTCTGCTGATTCTGACGGTGGTGCCGTATGGTCCCGGAGGAAGCACAAGACGCAGGCGGAAGTAAAAAACCAAATGGAGGAAACAAACATGAGCGTTATTTCTATGAAGCAGCTGTTAGAAGCTGGTGTTCATTTCGGACATCAGACCAGAAGATGGAACCCGAAAATGGCTCCGTACATCTACACCGAGCGTAACGGTATTTACATCATCGACTTACAGAAATCTGTAGGCAAGGTAGACGAGGCTTACAACGCAGTATCCGAGATCGCTGCAAATGGCGGCACCATCCTTTTCGTTGGTACCAAAAAGCAGGCTCAGGACGCTATCAAGACTGAGGCAGAGCGTTGCGGAATGTTCTATGTAAACGAGAGATGGTTAGGCGGTATGCTGACCAACTTCAAGACCATCCAGAGCCGTATCGCAAGACTGAAAGCAATCGAGACCATGGCTGAGGACGGTACTTTCGATGTACTGCCGAAGAAGGAAGTTATCGAGATCAAGAAAGAGTGGGAGAAGCTGGAGAAGAACCTTGGCGGTATCAAAGAGATGAAGAAACTGCCAGACGCTATCTTTATCGTAGATCCGAAGAAGGAGAGAATCTGCGTACAGGAGGCTCATACTCTGGGTATTCCGTTAATCGGTATCGCTGATACCAACTGTGATCCGGAAGAGCTTGACTACGTAATCCCGGGTAACGACGATGCAATCAGAGCCGTTAAATTAATCGTGGCTAAGATGGCAGATGCAGTAATCGAGGCAAACCAGGGTGAGGCTCAGGCTGACTTTGCTGAGGCATTCGAGGCAGAGGAAACTACCGAGGCTTAATCGAGAAATAAGGTGCTTCGACCTGCAGGATATGCAGGCCGGAGCATTTTAAGTTTCATGGGAAATTCGTCCTGTGAAAGAAGACGCTCCGCTGAATGCGCATTTGGCGCAAAGGCACATTTTCGCGTTACGAAACAAAATTTTTAAAATATAAAATGGAGGGAATTAACAATGGCAGTTACTGCAGCAATGGTAAAAGAGTTAAGAGAAATGACCGGTGCAGGTATGATGGATTGCAAGAAGGCACTTGCAGCTACCGACGGTGATATGGACAAGGCAGTAGAGTTCTTAAGAGAGAAAGGACTTGCTGGCGCAGAGAAGAAGGCTGGCCGTATCGCAGCAGAGGGTATCGTAGCAACCGCTATGACCGACGACGAGAAGAAGGCAGTTGTTGTTGAGGTTAACGCTGAGACCGACTTCGTTGCAAAGAATGCAAAATTCCAGGCTTACGTTGCACAGGTTGCAGCACAGGCTCTGACCACTACCGCAGCAGACATGGATACCTTCATGGCTGAGAAGTGGGCAGCAGACGAGACCCTGACCGTAAAAGAGGCTCTGTCTTCCCAGATCTCCATCATCGGTGAGAACATGAACATCCGCCGTTTCAAACAGGTTGTAGAGGAGAACGGTGTTGTTGTATCCTACATCCATGCTGGCGGCAGAATCGGCGTTTTAGTTGACGTTGAGACCGATGTTGTTAACGATGCTGTAAAAGAGATGGGCAAGAACATCGCTATGCAGATCGCAGCTCTGAATCCGAAGTACACCAGCCGTGACGAGGTTAGCGCAGAGTTCATCGAGCACGAGAAAGGCATCCTGATGGCTCAGATCCAGAACGATCCGAAGGAAGCTTCTAAGCCGGAGAAAGTAATCCAGGGCATGATCCAGGGTCGTATCAACAAAGAGATGAAAGAGATCTGCCTGTTAGACCAGACCTACGTAAAGGCAGAGGATGGCAAGCAGTCCGTAGCTCAGTACGTTGCTCAGGTAGCAAAAGAGAACAGCGCTAAGATCACTGTTAAGGGCTTCGTTCGTTTCGAGACCGGTGAGGGCCTTGAGAAGAAAGAGGAGAACTTTGCAGAGGAAGTTGCAAAACAGATGGGTAACTAATGCGAATTTCGCATTTGATCCGCTTCTAAAATTGACAGCTTAGTACAATTTAATAGAAGACGATATAAGTCCGGGAATCCAGCGTTTATGCGGGTTTCCGGACTTTTTCTTTGCGTTTTTATTGTGGCAGATGTTATAGAGTAGATAGTATAAGTTGTTACCAGATTTTGCACACTCGTATACAAATTTGTACAGTCGTTGTACAAAACTTGTATAGAGGGAAAAATTACTAATTTTATAGAAGAGATGCTGTCTGGTTTATAGGACATCTAAGCTCTTTTCGAAAAAATGATTACTATACAAAAATTTGTACACTAAAATAGGTGTACAAAAATAGATTTGTACACCATCGAAAAATGGCTTAAATATGCGGTTTGTAAGAGTTGGCGTTGATACAAAAATGCTTGCTTGTGTGTGAAATTTGTATAGTAAAGGATAACAGAAGCCGCCAGCGGAAGAGATGCTGACGGCTTTCCTATATAATAAAGATACATCCAACCAATTCCACAAAATCACATTTCCTATCTTTACGATCCCTGCTATTCTATATACAAGATACAAAACAAGGACGTGATACTTAATGAAACCAGGCGATATAGCATGCTGCGGAATGGAGAGGTGAATACAACCTATAATGATGATGCGATCTACACACCAGATGTTGTGGTTTTTAAGGATGATCACCGAATGCAGATGCTCCCGGAAAGTCAGCGAATGAGTCTGGATGTAATTACGATTGCAGCCCCAAATCTCCGCCCGAATCCAAACAACAAGTGGAACTCGGAGCCATCCAAGGCAATTGCAGTTAAGCCGATGGAACTGCTTGCAATTCATAAAAAGCGTGCAAAGCGTCTATTTTCCATCGCAAAGGCGAATGGGGCAGAGGTGCTGATACTCGGAGCCTTTGGATGCGGGGCATTTCAGAATCCGCCGGAGGTTGTGGCACGAGCTTATAAGGAAGTACTGGCAGAGTTTGAATACGATTTTGATACCGTGGAATTTGCCGTGTACTGTCCGAAGCGGGAGCAAACAGTAAATCCGAGTGGAAACAATTATGCGGTGTTTAAGCGGGTACTTGGAAACAGAAAATAGATAGGTGAGAAAAGAAAGAAAAATAATGTTTGGTTTTGTCCCAGATTTTCTCTGAATTTTCTATGAGACAGCACGTATGTGTGGTAGAATAGAAACAGAAAATCCCCCTTGCTGTATGTGTATGGCTGAAAAGCTACAAGGGTGGACAGATGGCGTAACCTGCAACCATGCGCGGGCGATTGCAAAGCGGGGATCATTCCCCGCCGCCATACGAATAAGGTAGAATAGAAGCTGCAAATCGGAAGTTACAGGAGGAGAGTTTATGAATATGATGTTTGATTTATTTGATTTGATTTTTCCAGTTATGTTTTTACTGATATTTGGGATGATCCTATTTACCTTCATAAGTGGAATAAGAACTTGGAATAAAAATAATAATTCTCCCCGTTTAACGGTGGAAGCCAGGGTGGCTGCCAAGCGACAGAATACGACACATCACAACGAGCCGGTTGGAGGAGACACTTCAGGAACTCACGGGTATCATACTACCACCAGCACCTCTTATTATGTTACTTTTGAGGTGGAAAGCGGTGATCGGATGGAATTTTCTGTATATGGAAAAGAGTATGGAATGCTGGCAGAAGGAGACGAAGGAAAGCTGACATTCCAGGGAAGTCGTTATCTGGGATTCGAGAGGGCTATTGAAAAATAGAAGTAGAATTTCAAGTTTGTAGAATTAAGAAAATCGGAACTTGACAAGGAGTTTTGATAGCGTGAAAAAAATATTTCTTAAAA
>ULSV01019406.1_pt1 | contig 52986 bp, 71 predicted proteins | sample 1956991 | NCBI WGS metagenome assembly ULSV01 (sample SAMEA4835717, study PRJEB28245) | human gut metagenome | biome: gut microbiome; material: fecal sample | place: Denmark | collected 2008 | reverse complement strand
ATAAAAGCCTTTCAGGCTTGGGCTGCGCTAAATCATCATTTGATTCATTTCTGTACAGTTATGAATCTGTTTTAACCCCTGATTTGCATTGTTAAATATTAAATATTAGATATTGATTGAGTTTTGGAGGAAAATAATTTATAAATAAATGGCGGAAAACTTGACTTCGGCTTCTGAATGTTGTATCTTTGTGATGTGCTTAATAATAAGCATTACAGAATGTTTTTTTAACCTAAACCTTTATTTTATGGATGTAATTGTAGAACGCTTTAAGCGTAGAAAAATCGTGAGTGACAAGGACTCGGCAATGTTGTTTTATCTTCGTCAGAAACCAGGCACGTGCGGCACGGTGGACATTGACACACTGGCTGCCAATATCCAGAAGAATTGTGCCATGACCAAGGGTGATGTGAAACACGTCATCGAAGCTATGGTGGAGGAAATCCAGGCAAATCTTGCCAATGGAGACAAGGTGAAGTTGAACCAACTGGGAACGTTTCATATGACTTTCCGCTGCTCGGGTGTGGAGAGGTCGGAGAATTGTACGGTGAGAAATATCAAACGGGTGAATATACGTTTCGTGCCGGACAAAGAGTTGCGCCTGGTGAACGGGACAACCGCAACCACGAGAAGCCCGGCAAACGTGAGCTTCACCCTGGAGAAACCGGACGATAAAGAAGGCGGATCGTCAGAAGGAGGCAACTCCGGAGGCAGTGGGGGCGGCGTGGATGAAAATCCGCTAGGCTGATCCCGACACCGGAAGCATTAGAATTTGAAGTACTAATCACTAACCTATTTTAATTATGAAAAAGAAAATTTCCTGGGATGCCATTCTGAAAGTCGTAATCGCTTTGGCTTCTGCCATGTTGGGCGCACTGAGTGCCCATGCCATGACAGGAAATAACTAAAAAAACTTTCATGCGAAAAATTGATTTAATTGTCATTCATTGCAGCGCCACCCGCGCTGACCGTTGCTATACGGAACATGACTTAACCGCAGACCACCTGCGTCGGGGCTTCTCCGGCGCAGGTTATCATTTTTATATAAGGAAGAACGGAGACATCAAAACCCTTCGCGCGATAGAAATTCCCGGTGCCCACGTGAAGGGCTACAACGGGAGTTCGGTAGGAATCTGCTATGAAGGCGGTCTGGATGCGGATGGCCGTCCTGCCGATACCCGGACCGACTTTCAGAAACATTCTCTTCGGGTACTCGTTCTGTTGTTGCTGAAAGATTACCCCGGTAGTCGTGTGGCGGGCCATCGCGACCTCAGTCCCGACCTGAATCATAACGGGGAAATAGAGCCGGAAGAGTGGATAAAACAGTGTCCTTGCTTCGATGCCGCGGATATTCTGAGTGAAATGCCGGTGAATCCTGAATATTTTATATAAAAAATGTTATCAGATGAACAAAGTATGTGTGTCATTGTTACTTTTGTAATGATTTCAAATTAATTAAAAAATACGATTATGATTACTGAAAAATTACAGAATGCAATTAACGAGCAGATTACGGCTGAAATGTGGTCGGCTAACATGTATTTAGCTATGTCTTTCTATATGGAGAAAGAAGGTTTCTGTGGCATGGCACATTGGTTGAAGAAACAATGGGCGGAAGAAAACGAACATGCTTGTGCGTTGGCTGATTATGTAATCAAACGTGGCGGTAAAGCCAAGGTTGATAAGCTGGACGTTGTTCCCAATGACTTCGGCACTCCGCTGGAAGTATTCGAACAGGTCTACAAACACGAATGCCGTGTGTCTGAAATGATTGACAAGCTGGTTGATGTGGCTGCTGCCGAAAAAGATAAAGCAACTCAGGACTTCCTGTGGGGATTTGTCCGCGAACAGGTGGAAGAGGAAGCTACGGCTGCGGGTATCGTTGACATGATTAAGAAAGCCGGTGCTACGGGTATCTTCTTTGTAGATGTGAAATTAGGCGAACGTTAATAATCTTTTTGATATAAATTGCTAAAGTGAAGGAGCTGCTTGAAAAATTCAAGCAGCTTTTTTTTATATTCGTCTTTGCCATTCCGATGTTTTGATTTACCTTTGCTTTACTTTAAATGACACGTGCCATGAATTACTATGCTTTATGAGTAAAACCAATTTTATATTACTCTTTCTGTTAGCGTCGGCTTGCTTTTTTCTGGGTAGTTGCTCGGAGAAAGAAGTTAGAAAAATACTGGTTGTGCACTCCTACGAAGAAACCTATGCTGCTTATCCCGATTTCAATAAAATGATTGCTGAATCTTTCCGGAAGAAAGAGGTGGATGCTGATGTCCGTACACTCTATCTGGATTGTGAAGCTTATCAGGAAAAGGAGGAGCTTCTGCGGATGTATTCCTTGTTGGACGAGGTTTCCAAAGACTGGAAGCCGGAGGTCATACTGATCAATGAAGATCAGGCCACCTATTCGTTATTGAAGTGCGGGCATCCGCTGGTAAAAGAAGTGCCTATTGTGTTCGGTGGAGTGAATTACCCCAACTGGTCGCTTATAAAGCAGTATACCAATGTGACCGGATTTCGTGATAAAATAGATTTTATGGAGAATATTGAGGTTGTGAAAGAGCTGTTCGGGAAGAGAACCCACCTCTTTACCCTCATTGACACCACTTATCTGGATAAACAGATAAGGCAGGATGCCCGGGAACAGTTGGAAGGCAAGAAGGTGAAAGGATTCATGAATTCTAAAGTTTTGAGCACCAGGGAGTGGAGGGAATTTGTGAAGGATGAGAGCTATACTTATTTTGCGGGGATTGCTGTCCGGGTTCAGGAGGATCATTCGGATGCCGGACTTTTGTGGAGTTTAAGCCAATATACAAGAGACAGGTGTTATCTTCAATTGAAAAGGGATTTCACGACTGTCAATATTGGAAATATCTGTTCCAGTCCCAGCCTGACAGCTATCAATGAAGGATTTGGCTATGGCGAAAAATTGCTGGGCGGCTATATCACTACTCTTTCCATACAAGTGGGGGAGATGGTGGATGCTGCCGTCCGGATTCTGCATGGTGAGAAGCCTTTGGATATGCCCATTGCAAATAGCGCTAAAGAATATGTGGTAGATTGGGACGTGATGGTGCAAAGGGGGCTTTCGAAAGCGGATATTCCCGGAAAGTACTCCATTATCCATATCCCGTTCAGCAAGAACCATCCTCTGTTGTGGGGAGGAATTGTCTTTTCGGTTGTGGTTTTGCTGCTTGCGTTGTTTATCTTGTTGTTTTTTCTTTACCGGCGGGAGCAGGGGAGAAAAAAGAAAGCTCTCAATGCGCTGGAAGATGAGAAAGAGACACTGGCGCTTGCCATTGAGGGGAGCGATACGTATGCATGGAAGCTGGAGAATGATTATTTCATTTTTGAGAGTGACTTCTGGAAATCACAGGGAATGAGGTCGAAGGTGCTCACATTCGAGAAACTGATTAATTTCATTCATCCGGAGCATTGGGATGAGGTGCGGGAAAACTGGAGGAAAATATCCATGATTCGTAAAGTGGCGGTGCAGGCGCGTTGCGATTTTAACGGAAAAGGGTATCAGTGGTGGGAATTCCGCTACAAGACCATTGCATTGCCGAATGGAGGATATAAAGCCGCCGGATTGCTGCTGAACATACAGGATATTAAAGACCATGAACATGAACTGGAAGAGGCGCGTCTGTTGGCGGAAAAGGCCGAGCTGAAACAGTCGTTCCTGGCGAATATGAGCCATGAGATTCGTACACCGCTGAATGCGATTGTCGGCTTTTCCAATATTCTGGCGGCTGATGAGGATCTGGAACCGGATGAGCGTTGTGAATATATCAAGACTATCAATAGGAACAGTGATTTGCTGTTGACGCTGATAAACGATATACTGGAACTTTCGCGGCTCGAATCGGGGTATATGTCCTTTGAGTTTGCTCCGTGCGGAGTGGCTGAGTTGGTGGATGAAGTCTATCTGACCCATCAGATGTTGATACCGGAACAGTTGGAATTTATTAAAGAGAAAGATACGGTATCGGTAAAGATAAATGTGGATAAGGGCCGGTTGATACAGGTGCTTGCGAATTTCCTGAATAATGCTTCTAAATTTACTCCTTCGGGGTATATCAAACTGGGTTACCGCTATCTGCCTGATACTTCGGAAGTGGCGGTTTATGTGGAAGATACAGGTTGCGGCATTCCGTATGCCGAGCAGAAGATGATCTTCAACCGGTTCTATAAACAGGATGAATTCTCACAAGGTACGGGCCTGGGACTTTCTATCTGCCAGGTGATTATGGAAAAGTTGCAGGGGAGGATTGAACTGTGGTCGGAGCAAGGGAAGGGGAGCCGGTTTACAGTGATACTTCCGAAAATTGAGAATTGAGAATTGAGAAATACCATTCGGCATAATGACAAGAGCATTTATTGCGCAGCTATTTTCCAATTTTCAATTCTCAATTTACATTATCGTGCCTTAGCGCGATAATACTCCCAGTTCTTTTCCTACCTTAATAAATGCCTCGATACATTTATCCAGATGTTCTTTCTCGTGCCCTGCCGAAATCTGTACGCGGATGCGTGCCTGATCTTTCGGAACTACAGGGTAGTAGAATCCGGTTACATAAATACCTTCTTCCTGCATACGTGCCGCATAAACCTGAGATAATTTGGCATCATACAGCATCACGGCACAAATGGCGCTCTGCGTCGGCTTGATGTCGAAGCCGGCGGCTGTCATCTTATCGCGGAAGTAGTTTACGTTATCTACCAGTTTGTCATGCAGTGCGTTGCTTTCTTTCAGCATCTTGAACACTTCGATACTTGCACCTATCACGGCCGGAGCTACTGAATTGGAGAACAGGTACGGACGGCTGCGCTGACGCAACAGGTCGATGATTTCTTTCGGTCCGGTAGTGAATCCGCCCATAGCGCCGCCGAAGGCTTTGCCCAGCGTTCCGGTATAGATGTCCACGCGTCCGTAAGTCTTGAATAATTCGCTCACGCCATGTCCTGTAGGACCTACCACACCTGCGGAGTGCGACTCGTCTACCATAACCAGCGCATCGTATTTCTCTGCCAGGTCGCAAATCTTGTCCAACGGGGCGACATTGCCATCCATAGAGAATACACCGTCCGTCACGATGATACGGAAACGCTGTGCCTGAGCTTCCTGCAGGCATTTTTCCAGTTCGGTCATGTCGGCATTGGCGTAACGGTAACGTTTGGCTTTGCACAGGCGTACACCGTCGATGATGGAAGCGTGGTTCAGAGAATCGGAAATGATGGCATCTTCTTCTGTGAATAACGGTTCGAATACACCACCGTTGGCATCGAAGCAAGCAGCATAGAGTATGGTGTCTTCCGTCTTGAAGTAGTCGGAGATGGCAGCTTCCAGTTCCTTGTGAATGTCTTGCGTGCCGCAGATGAAGCGTACGGAAGACATACCGTAGCCACGGTGATCCATCATTTTCTGGGCGGCGGCAATCAGTCGCGGATGGTTGGACAGGCCCAGATAATTGTTGGCGCAGAAGTTCAGCACTTCTTTCCCTTTTACGTTGATAGCAGCTTGTTGTGCACTCTCAATCAGGCGTTCTTCTTTATAGAGTCCCGCCTCTTTAATTTCAGCAAGCGTGTTGCTGAGGTGTTCTTTCATTTTCCCGTACATAGCTTTATAATTTAAAAGTTTGTCTTCTTAATAGTAGACGATACAAAGGACACGATTTTTCTTCAAATAAACAATAGCTTAATGATAGAAAACTTAATATCTCTTTGAATATCAGTATAGTTTGAGGCTGTAAAAAAACTTTCCGACAATAAATCGGAAATAAACTCTATTATGTGCTATCAAGATTTTGCGGTTTCATTAATCGTATATTATAAATTCCTATATTTGTGCATCACTAAAATGCTATTAATATGAAATCACTCATTAAAATCATCCAAAGGATGATGAAAGAGCGTAAAGCTCGTCTGGAGTTAAAGAAAGAACAAGCTTTGAGAGAACGATGTGTTGATTATTCAACAAGATTCAGAGAATATTGCGTTCCTTACTATACCATATATAGGTTCATTAAAGAAGGTAAGTGGTAATCAAACATTGTTGCATAACAAACACAGCTGAAAGCGAGAATCTTATTTTACTTATAGATCCATTGCTTTTAATGTAAATAATAGAAAATTTATCTACTTTGTAAAATCAGGTTCTCTATTACTTTTCTAGTATATTCACTTTGTATGACATTTGCTAGATTGTAAATAAATTCATCCTGATTATTACAATCCAATTCCTGCTTATTAATCGCATCTCTTATTGTCAAAGGGTAGAAATCTAAAATAGAATATACGACATCAAATAGTGCCATCTTGTAGTTATTCATTTTAGGAACTACTACATTGAAAGTACATTTTATTATATTAGGCACTTTAGTTATCGGTGCGTATTTTGCGACGAAATCAGAATCTATTTCTAAAAATGGTCTTTCATATATTTCTCCCATTAATATGTTATTTGTAGATTCTTTTAAGAAGTCAGCTTGTTCTTGTAAAATACTTTTTGGGGATTTTTTTTCTGCTATAGTAAAAGTGCCCCATAAATTTCTATCTGTCATATTGTTATATTTTTAAATTAAACTTTATTGGTAAATGATCTGAAATTTTTTTATTGATAATTTTTTTATCCGTTAAAAGGTTTATGTTTCTAACATTAGTTAGAATTTCAAGCCTTTTATTATCAAAGGTATCAATTAATTCTGGTCTGATAAGCACTTGATCGTATAAATGCCAGTAGTAATTAATTGCATCACTTGAGTTATAGTACATTGTACCTGATACATTCCCACAACCATTATCACCTAGAAATCCCCACATAGGATTATAAAAGAAAGAATAATTATTTCCTCTAACTGTGGAATGTTCTTGTTTGGCAATAGACTTTTCCATGACTGCATGTAATCCTCTCGTTTTGATAATTCCATAATCAAATGGGTTCATGTTGAAATCACCGCAAATAATTGTACGTTTATGTCCTACTTCTTTTTCTACCACATCTACAAAGTCTTTAACATCTTCTGCATATTCTGATAAATTTAGATCTGATTTGTTAACTTTAGATGGGAGATGGCAAGTAATGAGTGTTATTTCATTATTAAGTAAGGGGCTAAAATATTTTTTAGCGCTAAAGCCTATGGAATCTCTAATTGCTTGGATAAGTTTTATATTAAATCGTGTAAATATCTTTACTTTATCATACTCTGCTATTGGTATCAAATATTCATATTGATATGTACAAGGTTGCTTATTGATTATTGCCAATAACTCATCTTCACTTGTATATAATGGATATTCTGCAATCATTAATATGTCAATATCTTCTGTATATATCATATCCCGGATGATGCTAAAGCAATTTTTATTTTTGTTTATATTCCAAAATAAGAAATTCATTGTATTATTGCATATTACTATTTAAATTGTCTTTAATTCATTCTTTAACATAATAAGTTCGCCTTTTTGTTTTTTATTTTCATCATTTAACATTTGAATTGTTTTTGCCTGTTCATTGATTGTTCCTTGGAGTGTGGCGATAGTATCTACTAATCGAGAAATACGTTCTGTGTTCTCGTCTTTTGATTGATTTGCTGATATTAGCATCTCACCCTTTCCACGAAGTAACCATTCTGCTGATATATCATCATAGTTATCCAATATTGCATTAATCGTTGGTACACTGATTTCACTTACTCCGTTAAGTTGTCTGCTCAAAGTGTTCTGCTTTATGCCACATTTTATGGCAAATGCCCTGTCAGTTAGCTTGTAGTAAGCAATAACTTCTTTAATTCTACTAATCATAACAATCCTTTTAAAGTTAATATATCCAAATATGGATAACTAAATCCGTAAAATGATTGCAAAATATCCATATATGGATTATATTTGCATCATCAATCAATCAATACTCCAAATATAGAGATAAAGATTGATTTTTCAAAGGAATGTTTCACTTAAAATAAACGCTAAAATGAAAAAGTACAATTTATCAGAAATTATGAAAACAGCTCACAATCTTTATAAGACTGGTAAATATACTTGGGCTGAGTCTTTGAAAAAGTCTTGGAAAATGGCAAAGTTTAGAATCTCTACAAGAATAGGAGCTTTGCAAATCAAACAAGAGATGGAAGCCGATAAGGATGCTGAGAGAAAGCGATTGCAAGAGATAAACGCTCAATATAGAGATGCCATTCCTGCAAAGAGAAGTCGCTATGACAGTTTAGACATTCCTGCATCTGCGTATTACAATCCAAACAGTACCGGAAGGTTTGGAGCCCACTACGTAGGTGACTAAATAAGGGTAATTCGCAAGAAGGTATTTCTCTTACCGGGCAAAAGAAGCTGGGGCATTGCATAGAAACGCGTATATGCGAAGCCAACCGTCCGGGCGAATACTCTCCATTTGAAAGTCAAACCAAAAACTATAAAGCCGGGATTTCCTGGCACCCAGTCCGGCCTTTGAGCCTGCCATTGAATGGAGGCTGGGAACTACAAGAGAAGAGTTCTATGACTTATTGGTAAATGGAGGTTGTAAGTTTCCTCTGCTGAAAACCAAATCGAGGTGAATAGGCACAACTTACCAACGACATAATGCTGTGAGGAATGGTCAAACTCATGTCGTTGTAAAAATAATCAGTTAGACAATTTATTGTCGGTAAATCGTGGAATTTACTTTATGTATATAGGTGCCATAGCTCAGTCGGTAGAGCGGAGGATGAAAATCCTTGTGCCCTGGTTCGATTCCAGGTGGCACCACTAATTTTTAATCATAAAAATGATAATTATGTCAAAAGTATTACACCTCTTATTTTTAGGGATACTGCTTGGATTGGTGGTATTGATGTTGGCTTCGGTTGTTTCATCATGTTATTTTTTCATCACAACATTTACATTGGATGATTTTGAAGAAAGAACCACTTCATTTATTCTTGGAATAGTGAATGCATTATTTGCTTGTGGTATATATCATGCTGCTATGCATGGTTTTCAAACTCTTATTGATAAGGTGAATAACCTTAAAAATAAATCTAAAGAAAACAGTGGTGAAGAAAATTAAATGTGGGAAGTACCTTATTTTCATTGCTGAACAATCAGAAATAGATGATTTTGTTTTTTCGCAATCTTCTGTTGATAGGCTCATAGAGTCTTTAGAACAGTCTGCCAATGATTTGTATGAACAGAGTGTCAGGCAGCGAGAGCTTGTTGAACGTAGTTTAACTAATAAGCCTATCATGCGTATTGTGAGAAAGAATTGATGTGAATTTTAAAATTGAAGTTTTATGCACGTTTATAAGGACATTGAAACAAGGGATTTATTGAAATTGATCCCTATTGAAGACGTGATTGAGTATCACGGAATATACAATCTCATTTTTGAGTATGGTATTGATGTAACCCTTGACCGGATAGGTGAGGAAGAGATTCTAAAGTACATCGAGGCAACGGGACTGCTTGCGGAAATAGAAAGGAAATCCTTAAAGAATGGTATGAATGAAAATAAAAATTAGATTACCGGTATTTATGCGCAAATTTTTAATCAAGAGGATTAAAATGCGGGTTTATAATAAAGTACGTTCCTATGGTAATTACCAGGAAGCGGTTTCTTTTGTTGTTAATGCTCCTTTAAATGAGTGGCGCATCAGGTTATGGTGCGTCACTCATTTTAGAGATGATTACGGAACAGGTAATGAACGCGATTGGCAGGAACTTTTAGATTACATCATTCATTGAGTATTTTCAAAAGATAATCCATTGTATATCCTACTTCAATAGACTGGGGAAAATTATTAGCTCCCATTCCATTAAATAGAATTACAACATTTCCTTTTGAATTGGTTACGATTTTTGTGATGTTCAATTTGCTGATGATAGCATCTTTGCCATCTATCAACTGTACTCTGATGAAATTTCCCATTTTACTTAATTTTTATATTGTTCGCTACAAAGTTAAGTAAAACCTCAGGTTCAAAAACATACACTAATATAAATTGAGCCGGAGGTCTATTAATTGCGATTGGTTTACATGAGTAAGAATTTATGTAAGGCGTATATCGTTAATGCACAAATGAATAGAAAGAATGAAATATAAGACCATTTTTCACAAAATAAAAAGAGCTTACCTCTCTCACTACCTTTATGTAATGAGAGAATATCTAAAGACACATCCTCGTGGATATATTGTTCTATTCTATGATAGCAGGTGTGAGCAGTCTTGTCGTTCTCTACTTTATTCTCGTATAGGGAAATACTTGAGAAAAGGATACATAATATATCCAATAAAACAGCAATGGCAAGGAGAATCCTGCTGCAAGTGCTGTCCGTGGAAGAGCTGTTTAAAGATACGATTACCGCGAACATAGCGGATGCTACGGCTAAAAAAGTGCTTTGGACTCTAAAAGTCCATTCGTTTCTTTTTTCAAGAACGCTCTGGTAGTGTTCTACCAAATCTAAATAACCATTCATATAAGCTTAATTTTTTGTTTGACGCTTCAAAATTAAGCAATCCTCCGGTTCAATTTACATTAGCGAATAATCTTGAATCGGAGGTCTTTTTATAATCATATAATAATCAGTTAAATAACCAATATGGAAGAAAATAAGAAAAGTGTAATATGCATCATCCGTGAGATGGAGAAGGATGCAAAAGAGGTTTTTCCTATTTCCAAAAGGGCGTATATCCTTAATCTGATATCCTATCGGCTTAAGGAAAAGGAGCCTGGGAAGAAATGGGAGATAAAATCCGATAATGAGAAGGGTGTTTTTACTGTTACCCGTACCACTTAGAATTATGGACGCGGCGTATGCAAATGGCACTGCTGAGATATTGCTTGATAGTATTCTTGATGTGATGTCTACTGAGGCATTTAGTAAGGATAAAGCTGCGTATATAGTCGGTGGTGAGAAGAAGTTGTTGAGGCTTATAGAAGCCGGGGAAATTGATAGCGATAAGCCGTCTAACAGCCAAAATGGTAAATGGCGATGCAATGCCGCTCAAGTTCTGAGGCATTGCAGGTGTACGAGAAAGAAAAAGTATAAACGAAAACGTAAAAGTCAAAAGAATGAGAAAAATTAGAGTGGTTCAAATTCTTGCTGTAATCTGCGCAATGTGGGCGGCAGTTTGGCTGTCTGATGGCGATGGAGCCAGTGCAAAGGAACGTGCTGCCGGAGCGATTATTATGGCGCTTGTGTTGGTGATGTTGACAATCCAGCATCTAATCGAAGAGCAGTCGAAAAAGAAAGCTGATAAATAATAGGTTCTTCGGTGTAGCTCAGTTGGTAGAGCGTATGATTTTTTGAAGGTTTTATCATAATGTCGGCGGTTCGAGTCCGTCCACCGGAGCAAGTAACTTGTGAAAGCGAATATGTATCATAACAATGGTGCATCATCAATCAATCAAAAGTCCACCGGCTGTGGTCGGTGGCATTACGGACAATTAGCTCAGTTAGGTAGAGCGGTACATGAAATAGTGTTGGTAGTTTGTCATGGTATCTTTTTAATGGTTTCATCATGTACAGGTCGCGGCGTTCAAGTCCCGCATTGTCCACGAGGATAGTCCTCATATTATTAACCAATAATGCCGGTGAAAAGGACACCGTCGGGACAGCCCCGGTATTTATTTGATTTATAATTATTCCTAAAGTAGTTTGTTTACATCCCGGTGTAGCGTGATTGCTTATCCGGGAACAAGTAACCCGCGAGGGGGAATGCATTTAATGAAATTTAGTAGTTTTGTCGTGTTTTATTTTGTGTTAGTATTGGGTGTATCGTCTGTGAAGATAGTACACCTTTTTTATTTCGGAGAAGTGGCGGAATTGGTAGACGCACTCAATACCAGAGCGAGTTCAGTGAAAATCTGTATGCAAGTAATGTTGGACGCATCATGAAAGCAGACATCTCATCCCGGTTCGAGTCCGGGCTTCCCCACAAAAGTGTTGTTCCATAATATCTTTTTAAGTCAGGCAGGGTACGGGTTTGAACTCACTGCTGTGGAAACTGGAAAGAGTTTGGTGTGAATGTGAAATTACGTTATCCGTTGTCTGTGAAGATCGCGGATAAATCGGGCGGTTAGCTCAGTCTGGATAGAGCACCGTGTGTGGTGGAAGGTTGAGAGTTCGATTCTCTCAGGATGATTCTTAGCTTAATGGGAGAGCACCACAAACGGAGGTCAGCGGTTCAAATCCGTTACCGTCCACGAATCGGAGAAATGGCGGAATTGGTAGACGTTAGAAAGCTATGCAGATACTCGTTGCACTTCACACTGTAAGTGGCCAATCGGTTGGAACGCTGCAATCCCGGTTCGAGTCCGGGTTTCTCCACAAGCCTTTAGGATGGAAGAAGCGAAATAGAAGCAAAAAGGCTCATGTAGTTTACGGGCTGCTGGTATAGATTCTGGCTGACACGACGGAAAGACGCCGAAAGACTGCATGGGTGTTTCTATTAGAGCTGAAGTTGTTATCATGTGAATGCCCCGGAGAATACTCTTCGGGGTTTTTAAATGGTGAAAATGGCGTTAAAATGGCGAAGTTTCTGTTTGCTTATCTTGTCAATAAAGGATAACTTTATAGATGTAATAAACTATAAGTCAAACCAATAAATTAAATTATGAACGCGAATACTTATCCAAGTGTTGAAGAACAGGAAATGAATCTCAGTATTTTCAACGGTGTTAAAAGTGTACCAGCAGAAGCTCTTAGAGAAATTCAGGCAGGACGTCTCAGAGGTAAAAGTGACATTAGCCCAATGTGGCGCATCCAGAAGATGACAGAAGTGTTTGGAACTTGTGGCATTGGATGGAAATATGAGATTGTCAAACAATGGCTTGAATCGTTTGAACAACAGATTCGTGCTTTCTGCAACATCAATCTTTATGTGAAGATTGGTAATGAATGGTCTGCCGCTATTCCTGGCACTGGTGGTTCATCTTTTGTAGATCAAGAGAAAAATGGCCCTTACGTTAGTGATGAATGCTATAAGATGGCATTAACTGATGCATTGTCAGTGTCCATGAAAGCGCTTGGAGTTGCTGCTGATGTCTATTTCGGGTATGATGGTAAATCCAACAATACTAAATATAATACAACTCCACCTTTTCAGGATAATCAGGGCGGAATTACACCTGTTCCGGCTGCACAGCCTGCTAATTCTACATTTAAGGTATCTGATTTGGAAAAGGCTCTTAAAGATATGAGAGAGGTTAAAAGTAGGGAAGAGCTTGAAAAGGTCTGGTATGCAAATAAGCCTTTGACGAACAACAAGGAGTTTCTTGATGTGACAAAGCAAATGAGTATTATTTACCCCAAAAAAGAAAGTGTATGATAGATTTGATAAAATCAAATGTGGTCTTCAATGAGGAAGACCACACTTATTTCCTTGGAGACAAGGAACTGTTCGGAATTACCGGTATGATTGGCAGGCAATTGTTTCCAGGAAAATATGGTAAGATTCCTAAATATATTTTAGAAAAAGCGGCGGCCAAAGGACGTTTTATTCATTCGCAATGCCAATTTGTTGATGAAACAGGTTTGTGCACTGACTGCATCGAGGCTTCTAATTATTTGAAAGAACGTACTTCTGCCGGTTATGTTCCTCTAGCCAATGAATATCTGGTATCAGACAATGAGTATTTCGCTACTCAAATTGATAATGTTTGGTTGAAAGTTGATAAGATTGCTCTATGCGATATAAAGACAACTTATTCTCTTGATAAAGAGTATTTGTCATGGCAACTCTCTATTTGCGCCTATCTTTTTGAACTTCAAAATCCTTTGCTTAAAGTAGATCAACTCTTTGGTATCTGGCTCCGTGACGAAAAGTCTGAGGTAGTAGTGATCGAGAGAAAACCAGATTCTGAGGTGATACGACTTCTTGAATGCGAAAAGAGAGGGCAACAGTTTGTAGCTTCTGCTCTTGTCCCTGCAAATGATAATCAAATAATTGCTGCTCAAAATCTTAATTCAATAATCGAAGTAGAAGAAGCTATTGAGGCATTAGAGAAAGTGAGAGATGGGTACAGGGCTGAATTGAAGAAAATAATGAAGGAAAAGGGTATCAAATCCTGTGAAGTTGGGAGGCTAAAAGTAAGTTATACTGTAGCTTCTAAACAAAAGAAATTTGATTCAAAGAAGTTTCAAGCAGATCACCCCGATTTGTACCCCAAATATCTGACAATTATAAACAAGTCTGACAGTATTCAAATAAAATTAAAATCGGATGAATAGAATAACACTTATCGGGAATGTTGGCAAGGAACCCGAGATTAGAACATTGGAGAACGGTGTCAAGGTGGCTGTTTTCACTCTTGCTACGAAAGACAGGGCGTTCACTCTACCTGATGGTACGCAAGTTCCAGAGCGGACCGAATGGCATAACTTAGTGTTACGGAAAGGATATGCTGAGACCGCAGAGAATTATATCCATAAGGGAGATAAACTCTATGTTGAGGGTAAATCGAGAACAAGATCTTATGAGGGAAAGAAAGGTGAGAAGCATTATATAACCGAGGTGCATGTTGAGGGGATAGAAATGCTGACGCCTAAACAACAAACATCTTCCGTTTCCCCGTCTCAGGAACATATTTTGCCTTGGGAACGAGAAGATATAGTATTACCAAATCCGTAAAGTTATGGAAATCCTGCTATTGAATACTCCTGAAGGTCTTAAGCCTTGCTATGATAGAGACTATGACGAAAAAAAGAAATTAGTACTCGGTAAAATGTATAAGGCAAAGATTACAGAGCCTCGTAACGTTGGATTTAATAACAAGTATTTTAAAATGATAGATCTCGCCTGGGAGTATCAGAATGAAAAGGTGTGCGAGCATTTTAAGAATGATGTGAAACGCTTTCGTAAAACTGTTGAGGTTGCTGCTGGCCATTGTGATACAGTCTTTAATCTAAGGACGAAAGAGTGGGTGGATGTTCCCAAATCCATATCTTTTGAAGAAATGGATGAGTTTCAATTTCGGGAGCTTTACGACAAAGTGAAAAATGTACTCTTTACAGTTTTTTTACGTGATATCAAGGTGGAAGAGTTTGAACGCTTTCTGAATTTCTAATGAATATCTCTAGAACTGACATCCGGGCAATAGAGCATTTGCTAAGGCAGTGCTCCATTTTTATTGAACGTACTGCACCAAAGGTTTCGCCTGATCAGGACCTGGTTCGTCGATGTAAACAGATGATTAAGAAGTTGAACAAAAAAAAGGATATATGATGCATACATGGTTTGAATGTAAAATCCGTTACGAGAAAGTGATGGAAAATGGTATGAACAAGAAGGTCACGGAACCTTATCTTGTGGATGCTCTCAGCTTCACAGAAGCCGAAGCGCGTATAATTGAAGAAATGACACCGTTTATTTCAGGCGAATTTACAGTATCAGACATCAAACGTGCCAACTATAGCGAATTATTCCCCAGTGAAGAAGAGGCCGCCGACCGCTGGTTCAAATGCAAACTGGTCTTTATTACTCTGGATGAAAAAAGTTGTGCCGAAAAGAAAACATCCACTCAGGTGTTGGTACAAGCTGCCGACCTGCGTGACGCTGTTAAGAAGCTGGACGAAGGCATGAAAGGTACGATGGCTGATTATATCATTGCATCAGTGTCTGAAACACCTCTTATGGATGTATATCCATATGCAGAACGTCCGGAACATCTTGATAGTATAGCTGAAGCTGCAAATTCTCCTGTTGTAAGCCATTTCATCACCTCTTTGCCTGATAATTGCAGGACTTCAATCACAGTAGCCGGCAAAGCTGTTATCATTGATAAAACCGGGCGTAATACCCGTGTTATTCCTGATAATTCGGAAGAGATTCCCAAAGGAAAGAAAAAGCCGAGTGCTAAAGGTTCAGGTAAGGTTAAAGAGAAATAACCATGACCTATGATGAGTTTTTAGAGCAAGAACGTAACCAGCCCTCTCGTAAGAAGCCAGTTGATCTTGAGCATCAAATTCAATGCGCCTGTATAGACTGGTTTCGTTTGGCCTACCCTAAGCTGCAAAGTCTTCTTTTTGCTGTTCCTAATGGTGGCAGACGTGATAAGGTGACTGGTGGTAAGCTGAAAGCTGAAGGTGCCCTTGCAGGTGTTGCTGATTTGATACTGCTTATTCCCAAGAATGGGTATGCTTCACTTTGTATCGAGATGAAAACACCTAACGGCACCCAGCGTGATTCTCAGAAGCTCTGGCAGAAGGAAGTTGAGGCTGTAGGTAATAAATATGTGTTATGTCGTTCATTGGATGATTTTATCCGTGAAGTAACGAGTTATCTGAAAGAGACTGTAATGTGCTGATGTATGGAACGTAAATCATTTGTGTTTTATAAAGAGTGGAGAGAGGCTATTAAGGATTTGCCGGATGATGTCAGGCTGGAAATTTACGAAAGCATTGTCGAGTATGCTACAACGGGAAATATTCAGGGGTTGAAACCATTGGCAAAGATTGCTTTCAACTTTATAAAACCGACAATTGATAAGGATGCCAAGAAGTATTTAGCTATTACAGAGAGAAATAGGACTAACGGTAATAAGGGTGGAAGACCAAGAAACGAAACTCGTGAAAACCCAAATAACCCAATAAAACCCAGTGGGTTTTCTGGCAACCCAAATAACCTTGATAATGATAATGATTATGATAATGAGGATAATAAATTATCCTCCCCCTTACCCCCATTGGGGAATAGAGGAGGAAATTATCTTTCATCTCCTTTATCTCAAAAAGATGGTAAGCCCCGAAATTTTGAAGGTTTATGTGAAAGTCTTAAACACTTGAATCTTTCTGAAAAAGAACAGAATCAAATCTATGTCCTGTCCAATTACGGTGAGATAGGCAATCCAGTCTGGAAGTATATTCAACAGTGCATTGATAGCATTGGAAAGTCTACCTCTGATAAAACCAGAATTAAAACGCCTGGTAGGTATATAATTTATAAAATGAAAAACGAAGAAAATGCTGGAACCTAAGTATTATATAATCAAGATACAAGACACTTATTTGGCTGAATTATTGTATTGGTGGATACAATTTGATAAACCATGTAAGCTGCTATTTCAAAAGCCTAAGTTTGCGGAGAACGTTAATTTAACTGGTGTTCGGGTTACTGTAACTACGGATGAAGCTGCTGAATTTATTCTCAAAGCGAAATCAGCGACTGGATTTAAACTATTAAGAGAAGATGAAAATCACAATCTATTGGAAAACGAATGAGATTGAGTGCATAAGACTGATTAGAGAATTATGCAATCTTCCTTCTGGCATAACTGTAAATGGTGAAACGACAGCCAATGTATGCGAAAAAGATATTGAGTTACTTCGTAAATACGAGAGGCTAGATTTCATCCAGTTACGTAATAAGCCTTGATGAAAATGGCGCTAAAATGGCGAAGTTTCTGTTTGCATAACTTGTCAATTTACGATAACTTTACTGATGTAAGGAACTAAAAGTCAAACCAATATAAAAAAAAGAATTATGGAAATTCAGAAAATTAAAATCGAGAAAATTAGTGCTTCACCCCTTAATCCGAGAAAGACTTTCGATGAAGTTGCTATTGAAGAACTTGCAGCCAATATTGAGAAACAAGGTCTACTACAGCCTATTACGGTCAGACCTACATCTGAGGCACCATATTTGGATGAAGATACCGGTGAGGTTATTAATGTGAAAGACACTTATGAGATTGTCTGCGGTGAGCGCCGTTTCCGTGCTCTTCAACGGTTGAAAGCAAAGGAAGACGAAGCGAACATTGCCAAAATCAAGGCCCATCGTAAAAAAACAGAGTTGTATCAAACAATCTCCTGCATTGTCAGAGAGATGACAGATGATGAGGCTTTTGATGCAATGATTACCGAGAACCTGCAACGCAAAGACGTTGATCCCATCGAAGAGGCGTTTGCTTTCTCTCAGTTAATGGAGAAGGGACGTACATTGGAAGATATAGCATTGAGGTTTGGAAAATCTACCCGCTTTGTTTTCGATCGTGTAAAATTGAACAGCCTAATACCGGAATTGAAAGCTCGGGTTAGGGATGGGGAAATTCCAATTTCCGGTGCAATGATCCTCTCTAAACTTGATGATACCGAACAGGCAAGGTTTCATAAGGATAATGAAGGACAGTGTAATGTGATCATGATAAGAAGATTTGTGAGCAATTCCTTTATGGAGCTGGATAGGGCTGATTGGATTAAGGATAATGCAGATGTCTGGGATGATAGTACATTCAAATCATGTGCTGAGTGTGAGTTTAGTACAGCAAATCACGGTTGCCTATTCTATGAAATGAATAGCGAAAAAGCTAATTGTACCAATCCTGTATGCTACAAGAAGAAACAACTTGCTTATGTCCTGCGTAGAATACAAGCAGAAAGTGATAGTCTCGTTAAAAATGGTGAGCCTCTGGTATTCGGGAAAACCGTTATTGTTGATGATGGCCCGCAATCATACTGGGGTGAAGAAAAGAGAGCTATACATGATAATACGTTAGAGGCTATTAAGCAGTTAGGGTATTGCATTGTTAATCCGAATGAAACCTTTAGGAGTAAATGTTGGTACGATGAAGAAGATGAACGTCTTCAAAAGATGCTTGATGATTCTGAAATTTACCGCTGTATATCTTGCTTTGACTACTGTGGCCCAGAGTTTAAAGTCCAATACTATTACATTAGAAAAGATGTTGCTTCCACTACATCAGCACTTGCAGATCCTAAAGAAATTGAAAAAGAAAAGGTAAGGGCCCAATTGAAGAGGGCAAAAGAGATCGTAGTGGAAAAGACTGCTGAAACCCTGCGCACCTGGGCACAAGAGAAACCTTACCATGAGCGAAAAGTTGAGTTAACCACCAATGAACAACTTGTATTTGATGTGATGGTTCTCAGTCACTGCAAAAGTTCTTTTCTTAAATCACTCGGTTTGGATAAGTATGATAAAAAGAGTGATTTTGTGAAGTATGTTGAGAATAACCAAGCTGATAGGGCACAGTGGTATCGAGCTTTTATCGCTGAATCTTTGTCAGATAACAATGTGAACTTCTATCCTTATTTGCAGAAATGCCAGAATCTTTTGTTCTCTGAACAGTATCCGAATGAATATCTTGAATTAAACAAAAAACTTGGTGCCTCATTTGAGAAGAAACAAAAGAAGCTCACAGCTCAACTGAAAGCACTTGATAATACTAACACAGAGGAAGCCTAACGGTTTCCTCTTTTTCAAGGTACACCATGAATAAGACTTGGAGTAATGAACAGTTAGCTATTCTTGATAGAGAATATCCAACTGCTGATCTAAAAGAATTAGCCCAGTCTCTGGGTAAGACGAAAAGTGCTGTTAGAGCAAAAGCCAAATGTCGTAGATTGAAGCGCTCATCTGATGTAAAGGTATGGAACCCTAAAAAACAGGAAAAACTGATTGCCTTATATCCGAATCATACTAATCAGGAAATTGCTTCACTCCTTGGCTCAACTGAAAGTGCCGTTGGAGGAAGGGCTTTTAAACTGAAACTTAGGAAGTCACCGGAATTCATGTTAGAACATTCTTCAAAGGGGTTCTTTCAAAAAGGACATCAACCGGCCAACAAAGGATGTAAGCAAACAGAATATATGTCTATTGCTCAGATCGAGAAAACGAAGAAGACGCGTTTTAAAAAGGGGGATATTCCAAAGAATCATAAACCGATTGGGTATGAACGTATTACCAGAGACGGATATATTGAGGTAAAGACTACTGAACCCAATGTGTTTGAATTGAAGCACAGATTAATCTGGACTAAATACAATGGGGCGATTCCCTCTGATTGCGTTATTCGATTTCGGGACGGCAATAAACTGAATGTGGATATATCCAATCTTTATCTTGTGAGTAAGTCTGAGAATATGATATCTAATACGATTCACCGCTACCCACCTGAGCTGAAGAAAGCTATCAGAGCTTATGGAAAACTAAAAAAAACGATTAAAAAGTATGAAGAATAACATTAGTATAGATAGTTTGAATACACACTTGTTTGAAGCTATCGAAATGCTGAAAAACAATAGTGATCCTAATGCATCTGCCAATGAAAAGATAGATGTCAATACCGCAAAAACCATTGCTGATTTGGGAAAGGTAGTCATAGAAGGCTATAAAGTCAAAGCGCAGGTTTTAAACATTATGGCCAAAACTGATAATCCCAATAGTACTAAACAGCTTTTGGGAGGTACTGGAATAATATCACAGGAACTTCAAATTGAACAATAACGAACTAAATAATAATCATTATGGAAATTAATATCAATGAAATCGCATACGTTAAAATCAAAGCGATGGAAGAAAGCGGCGAAATTCGTAAACGTATCGAAGATGGTATAGAAAAAACTATCAACGATGCTATTGATTCAGCCTGTAAAAGCTATAAGTTCAGAAATGGGATATGCGAGAAGATAGAAAAAATATTAGGTGAAGTCGCTTGCGGCGTGAATCTATCTGCTTATGCCAACTTCTTGAAAGATAGGATGAATGAGCAGATTGAAAAATATGTAAAAAGCGACATGATTAATCTCATGCGCGATTCTTTTGAAAAAGTGTACTTTAATATGCCAGAGGATATAAAGCTATCTGATATTCTTAATAAGTACAAAGAGTATTTATGCGACCATTTGGATGCGGACGATATAAGAGAATGGGGTCAAATAGACTTTTCTTTTGAAACGGAATACAATTCTTTCATTAGGATTAAGGCTGGAAATCCTAATAAATCAAACTATGATAGGTACGACAAAGGTATTAATATCAATTTGTATAAACCATCATCAAGAGATGGTAAGGCAGTTATATCATGGATAAGATTTAATGGAAAAGATTTTAAAACTTGCATGGACTTAGGTAGACTCAGCAGCTTTGAGATATTAATGTTTAACCTCATGTTTACCCAAAAAGAGATTGAGGTTGACATTGATGAAGACTTCTGCTTCGATGCTGATTTTGAGGATGAAGGCGAGGATTATTAGTATATTCAATACAAGAAAGATATGAACAAGCTTATTGAAAAATACATAAGTAAGGAAGAACGAAATAAAATGCCTATCAAGCAGATTGAGGTATGCAAAAAGATACATACGACTTATCAAAGTGTAGGTGAAAACGATATTATGTTATCTTCTGCTTTAGGAGTCTATATTCGGCTCTTTCCTATAATTGGCAATTTACCTGAACAACAACAGCTTGATATTGTACACGAGGCTACAATGATAGCTTACGATGCTCGTACAAAGGCATTTGAGCACATGATTAACTATATTCCAAATAACGTATAACTAGAAGAAAGGAATAAAAGATGAAAGCAAAATCAACTTTAGAGAGAATAACGGCAATGGCTGCCGATGACAACAAAGGGCTAATGATGACAAACACCGTCCTTAATGCTTGCACTATTGATGGTGTTAGCAGAGTTACTTTTCAAGTGTCACAGGAGGTTACATCAAGTGCAGGATTTCAATCAGTTGGCCTTGCCGGAGATTATATCTGCGTTGCGTTTTTCATAGATAGAAGAGAATTGGCTAAGTATAAATAATGAAACTAAGAAGAGATGAATGAAATTAAAAAAAGCAGGCTTAATGCCTGCTTATATATAGAGTTTAAGAATATTCAGAAGAGGGGATTCGAACCCCCGGAACCCTTTTACAGGTTCACCTGATTATCAGTCAGGCGCCTTAAGCCTCTCAGCCACCTCTCTGGCAGCAAAGATAATAACGATTTTATTAATAAGAAAATATTATGGCAAAAATTTATGTAGCAAGTAGTTGGAGAAACTCATATCAACAGGACGTTGTATCGTTTCTCAGGAATGAAGGTCACGAAGTGTATGACTTTACGCATCCAAACGGTGACATGAGTTATGGCTTTTCATGGTCAAGTATTGACCCTAATTGGAAAAATTGGAGTACTCGACAATATCGAGAAGCTCTCAACCACCCGATTGCACAGAAAGGTTTTGATTTAGATTTTAACGCAATGAAGTGGGCTGATGTCTGCGTAATGGTTCTTCCTTGTGGTCGGTCGGCTAATACGGAAGCTGGATGGATGAAAGGTGCAGGCAAAAGAGTTATGGTCTATTCCCCGAAGGAACAGGAACCAGAGCTTATGTATAAGATATACGACTTTATTAGTGACAGCATGTTCAGAATCAATGACGAAATAAATAGAGTATAACTAAATAGATATGAACATAAAAGAATTACTAAATAAAGAGCTTTCTTTTGAAGAAATGAATGAACTCTTAAATGAGTTAATGGACTATGGTTGCAATTCTCCGGAAGATTCGAGTAAAGTATTTCGGGTATTTGACGATGAAGGTGATATATGTGATTTCAGAAAGTATATAGGAATGAAAGCACTAAACACACTTTCCGGCATCCTTCTTCTAAAGGAAAAGATAGACGAAGAGCGTGGTGAATGGAGAGGTAGAACCACAGTGCAGCAAAGCATTAAACAAGCATTAGGGATTAACTAATAACAATAAAAATATGAAGATGGATTGGGGAGGGATTAGCTGTGCACTTATCTGTGCAATACCTATTGTGGCCATTATTTGTGATGCAGTAAAGAAAGTGTTTGAGATGAAATATAAAAAAGAAAATGATAATGAATTATGAAATACATTGTGAATCGGGCTGAATTGTTTGACTCTTCTGATAAGAAGACAGTCATAAAGAATATGAATGAGCCGACTAATGACATAGAGGTCTTTAGGGAAGAAATTTGTGAAAAGTATGGTTGTGAGCGTGCATTGTTAATGTACACTCAGGTGAAGTAATATAAAAAGTATAGCTATGATAACCTTAAACAAGCTTGCAGTTAAATGTTTGAGAACTGCGATCAAAAGAGGGAAAATCGGCAAACATAGTTCAGCAAAAGCGATTATTGTCGCTATATCAGCTGAGTGGCGTGAGTTGTGTAATGCCTCTGAGTATCGTAGTATGCATATTCCTAAATACTCAGAACAAGAGGAAGAAGCTGCCGATGTCATAATCGCTTCGTTGACATATCTTCAAAAAATAGGTTGTAAAGACATAGAACAGCTTATAAAGGACAAGATAAATTTTAACGCCAAGCGAGAGGATTAAGGTTGTTATACTGACTATGGTGATGTTGATTTTGTGTTGTTGAAAAAATAGTTAGTTATGACAGAGATTATTTCTATTGCCCTCCTGGACTTTAACAAGGGGCAACTTGCCGGGCTTCCAAAGAACCCGCGGTTTTTCCGGGATTATCGCTATGAAGCGATGAAGAAAAGTATTTCTGATTGTCCGGAAATGCTTGAATTACGTGAGTTGATTGTCTTTCCGTATTCGGATGGGAGGTACATTGTTGTTTGTGGTAATTTACGGCTCCGGGCCTGCAAGGAACTTGGCTATACCGAGCTGCCTTGTAAAGTCTTGGAACCGATTACTCCAGTCAGTAAATTACGCGAATATTCCGCTAAAGACAATATCAATTTCGGTGAGAATGATTTGGATATTCTGCAAAATGAGTGGGACAGGGCAGAGTTGCAGGACTGGGGTATGGAGTTTGCGCCGGAAAAGACTGAGGATGAATTCAAGGAACGCTTTGAAGCCATTACAGATGATACCGCTGTTTATCCTCTTATCCCCAAGTACGATGAAAAACATGAGCTCTTCATTATTATATCAAGTAATGAGGTCGATAGTAATTGGCTGCGTGAAAGGTTGAACATGCAGCGCATGAAATCGTATAAGACCGGGAAAGTGAGTAAAAGTAATGTTATTGATATTAAAGACGTTCGCCATGTCCTGCAAGATAGTAATACCAAGTCATAAGCGCCATGACCGGGTGTTCGCTAAAAAACTGGTGAATGATCCAATAATCTGTGTTGCAGAGAGCCAGGCAGATTTGTACCGGCAGTTTAATCCGGACTGTGAAATAGTAACTCATCCTGATGATGTGGTAGGTCTTATTCCCAAACGTAATTGGATGGCAAAGCATTTCAGAGAGTTATTTATGCTTGATGATGATGTACATGCTTGTAAAGCAATATATGCCGAAAAGGGTGAGCCTTGCCGTGTAAAGGATAGGGACTTAATAACTCATATCATATTGTCTTTACATGATATAGCCAAGCTAATGGATGTGCATCTGTTTGGTTTTACTTCCCGTATATCTCCTGTGATGTATGATGAGACTGGATTCCTTTCTCTCTCAAAAATGATAACCGGTTGTTCCTATGGTGTTATCTACAACAAAAATACATGGTGGAATGAGGAAATAAGGCTTAAGGAAGACTTTTGGATAAGCTGCTATATGAAGTATAAGGAGCGCCGGATATTGACGGACCTGCGCTATAATTTTGAGCAGAAGAACACATTTGTCAATGCCGGTGGTTTGGCTTCCATTCGCAATCAGGAAGAAGAGCGTAGTTCTATCCTTTTCATCAAAAAAAATTTTGGTGATAGTATCTTGTTGAAGAGTGCTACTAATAACGGGAAGGATAAGACAAAGCAGCTTGTAGAGTACAATATTTCCTGCAAATTCAAATTCTAACAGTTTGTAAAAAAGGCGTTTAAATGGCGCTCATTCTGATTGCTATTTCCGTCAATTATGATTAATTTTACTGATGTAATAAACTAAAAGTCAAATAATTAAATTGAAATTATGATTATTAGAACAGTTGGAGGATATGATTTCTATGAGGTGAGTTCTGCCATGCAAAAAGCCATCAGGCGAGCTGATACTGGTGTTGCCGGCTTTTTTGCCTTGGAGCTGTGGGCGAGTGGATATAGGGATTATGTTTGGAAAAGATTATTCACCATCAGTGCTGAGGATTGCTTCGGTATCATAACCAAAGAGATTGAGGCTTTATGGCAAGGGCATGAGCTCGTCAATAAAAAGGCTCCTCAGCCGAAAGGACGCATCTTTGTCAGTAAAGCTGTGATTATCCTCTGTGAGTGTAGGAAGTGCCGGGATGCAGATCATCTGCAAAACTTCATTTACGATAGGAGAGAAGTTGACATTGAAAAGTGGATAGAAGACGTGAGGCGATATCCCATTTCTATTCCTGCCTATACCTATGATGTACATACAAGGGTAGGGAAGAAGCAAGGTCGGACAAAGGCAGAGTTTTTCCAACAGGAATTTAATGCTTTAACTCCCCGGGAGCCTGGATTATTTGATGATTTTCCGTCAAAGAAATAGTTGCGAGCCCACAGTGTAATAGCTGTGGGCTTTTTATATAAGTCAAACCAATAAACCAAAGAATTATGAACAGAAAAGAAAGACAAGAGGCGAGAGCCAACAGGTATAGAGAACTTGCAGAAAAAGCTAACAAACAGTCGAACGAGGCTTCTAAGCTAAGTCACAGCATGGTAGAACACATTCCTTTGGGGCAGCCCATACTTGTAGGGCATCATTCGGAAAGAGCACATCGCAGTTTATTGGATCGCTCCTGGAACACTTTGGGGAAATCAGTTAAACTTAGTGAGAAAGCTGAGTACTTTGAGCAAAAGGCCGCAGCGGCAGAAAATAATGATGCGATTTATCTTGGTGACGATGATGCTGTGGAACGATTGGAGGCAAAATTAGCAAATCTGGAAAAAAAGCAGGAAACGATGAAAGAAACCAATAAGATCATCCGGTCAAAGAAGTTGTCTGAAGTTGAAAAGCATGATAAGCTAATTGAATTGGGATATTCCGAAAATGGTGTTAGGGAAGCCTTTACTCCTAATTACATGGGAAATATTGGCTTTCCAAGCTATTCTATTACCAACAATGGAGCTAATATCCGCAGAGTTAAAGAACAGTTGGAGAAAGCCAAGCGAATGAAAGTTACCGAGGACAAAGAGTATAAGATTGGCGATGTTCGCATTGTTGAAAACTATCAAGAAAATCGACTGCAATTATTCTTTCCTGGAAAGCCTGATGAGGATGTCCGAACTCAACTAAAACACAACGGTTTTCGATGGTCACGCTTTAACGGCTGTTGGCAGTCTTACCTCAAGCGCTGGCAAATAGACCGGGCGAAAGAAATCATAGGAGGTTGATCTATGAATGTTTTTCAGTCTGTACCCCGTAAGGACTGCAAGGTATTTGCGAAATGTGGAGTAGAGTCCCTTTCGCATTGTTGTAGGTATTGTGATGAGGATTCTGATCGCATTGGATGTAATCTTATCCATCGCAAACCAAGAAACTGCCTGAAGGATTTATATGGTTAAGAAATGAAGCTCGGTACTCATTGTGGTACTTACTTAATAGGTTTTATGACAGGACAGTACCTTGTAATGGTAAGATTTATCATTATAAATCCTCTTAGTGTCGGATGTATATGTCTGCTAAAAATGGCAAATGAATAATGAACTCAAAATAGCGTAAGTCAATATTGTGATGTGATAATTGTACGAAAAATGGAATTTGTATTGATTTAATTAAACTGTTTTTTGTGTTAAAATTGCATATAATAGATTAGAGTAGTTTCTTTTTTACTCTTTTTTAAAACTAAAAAAGTTTCAATAGTTGATTTTCTATAAAAAAGTTTATCTTTGATTTCTAAACCAAAAAAAAATAATTATGGGTTCATTGATTGAAATAAAGACTGATGGATTAGCTAAAGTCTGTGATCTATTTTGTAGTGTGACAGGTTTGAAAGCATATGGAATGAAAAAAGAAACAGATGCAAAAATATATGATGCAATAGAGATGGCAAAGGCGGAAGGACGGATTGCTATTATTGAGCAGGGATCAAAAGAAAATCTCGAGCGGTATATTTTGAACAAAGAGCAGAGAAAATTGAGGAATATAAGTGGAGTGACATTGAATGCCGTTCAAGAATTCTCTTCTAATGAAGAAATATCAGACAAAGAAGTTAATTCAGACTGGAGTACACGCTTTTTTAAATTTGCAGAAGACATTTCTGATGAAGATATGCAGAAACTTTGGGGTAAAATTTTGGCTGGTGAAGTTCGAAAACCTGGTTCTTTCTCTCTTCGTACTTTACAAATACTCTATAATTTAACGAAAGAAGAAGCAGATGTTTTCATCAAATTATCGACCATGGCATTGGGGATAGAAAAAGATGTGATTATTACTGAAACAGATGTTATTCCTGATATAAAAGATATTTGGTTAATGGAAGAAGCTGGTCTAATGAATGCTACTGAAGGACAGTTCAACTTACGTCCAGGTCAAATTCCGACTCTATTAGCATTAAGAATAAATCACTTTAGTATTTTTGCTGAATATCCCTCACCAGATTCCTTTTTGAAAACAATGAATATAAAAAGATTATCCGCCAGTGCAATGGAATTGTTGACGTTAATTGAGGATAGGGAAGTTGAAGTTGAATATCTAATAAAATTAGGTCATTTCTTTAAATCTAAAGGTGCCAATAAGTATTACTGTTTAAAAAATATAACTGAAAATACGTTTGAACCGACTCCTGTTTTTGTTATTTAATAAAATGTGCATAGATAGATAAGGTATAGTTTGGATTATGCATTAGAACAAATACAGATAGAATGATCCGCTATATGAGGAATATGACGGTTTAAGAAAATAAATCATGTTTTATAAAAATTATCATCTTTATTCTGGTTCAGGAGATTTCAAAGTTGCAATACATACAAATCAAGGAACAACTATTGCATTAGATGTATTTCCTGAACTATCATTATATTCATCAAATTGCATCATTTATAAAAGACGTAATAAATTTGAAGAGATAATGCAAAATGGAGGTGTTTATATTTATTTGCAAGATATAGAGAATGTTAGTTATATCAGTCAATTTCAAGATTATGCTTCTATATTAGCGGGTGCTTTATTGGCTTGGATTGTTGAGCTTTTAGTTCATATAATATTGGTGTGGGAAAGATTAATACTACCTGATAATTAAAAGTGAACGAGATATTCAGGTTATAATTTTAGTAGTATAGGGAAATTTCAAATGGATTAATTTCGTATCTTTATTTGTAATCCATAAACCCTTCTTTTTAACCAATTTAGATTGAAATGTGAGCGTGTAAGGTTAGTTCTTACACGCTTTTTTTAACCATAATTCGATGAAAATGAAGATGATTGTAACCGGCAGTGCAGGCTTTATAGGCAAAGCGCTCTGCCAAGAATTGAGAAAACGTGCTGTTGAAGTAATCGAGATTGACCGTGTGACCGGGCAAGATGCATCCACCATCAGCGAGTATTTGAAAGATGGAGATGTTGCGTGTGTCTTCCATCTGGCAGCTCAGACCAGTGTATTCAATGATGATTTGGCGCAGATCCGGAAAGATAACATTGATACTTTTATGATAGTCGCTGATGAGTGTGAGCGATATCATGTGAAACTTGTATATGCAAGCTCTTCGACAGCTAATCCGTGTAACACCACTTCGATGTACGGGATAAGCAAGCATTTCGATGAGCAATATGCATCCATCTACTGTAAGAATGCAACAGGTGTTCGGCTTCATAATGTGTATGGTCCGAACCCTCGTAATAGAACTCTTCTCTGGTACCTGTTGAATCGGGATAAAGTGGAGCTGTACAATTACGGTCAGAACATCCGTTGCTTTACTTACATAGATGATGTGATCGAAGGGCTTATCTATGCCGTTGGCTGCAATAAGCCTTTGATTAACGTAGCGAATGTAGAACCGGTTGCGGTACTGCATTTTGCCAATCTTGTAAAATACTACAAAAACATTGATATAGAGCTTGTTGGGGGAAAACGTGAATTTGACAATTTGGAGCAACAGGTGAATCAGGGTATCTATTTAGTACCTTTGTCCTATATGCCAGTTGAGAGAGGCATAGAAAAGGTGTTCGCCAGGCGGAGAAAGGAAGATCCTCAAAAAAATGCGGAGGCGGAGAGATAGAAAAGTTCAGTAAATGAAAAGCCTTTCATAATTATTCCTACAGGTTGAGTAGCTTTGATTAGTTCTCTCTCTGTAGGAATTTATAATATGTGTAGCTATGAGTGAAGAGAAAGCATTAACATTGAAACAAGAGAAGTTCTGTCATTATTACGTTGACACAGACGGCAATGCAAGTGAGGCGTATCGTATGGCTTATGATACTTTGAACATGAAACCTGAAACGATTTGGAGTGCTGCAAGCAGGCTCCTTAAAAATAGCAAGGTTAGTGCAAGGATAAATGAAATAAGGGATAAGAGGGCGAAAGAGTCTGAGGTTGAGCGTAAAACGGTCGAGAAGGTGTTAATGGATATTGTTCTCGCAGACCCTGATGATTTGCATTATATAGACCCGAAGACTGGAAAGGCTAAGCTGAGAAGTCCATCCCAGCTTTCAAAGCGTGCTCGTAATGCATTGAAGAAGATACAGAACAAACGGGGAGAGGTTACTTATGAATATCATGGTAAAACTGAGGCGGCCCGGTTACTTGGTGCCTGGAATGGATGGGACGCACCTACTAAAATAGATCTTACCAATAGTGGAGGAAAATCCGGTGAGCTCCGTATTGGGTTCGATAATGATAGCGTATCAGAATTATAGGACAATAAAATAGGCGATTTAGGGTGTTTTCTCAGCTGTGGAGTCCGACTTATAGAACAATATAGAATGATCGTAAATTATAAAAAACTCAATCCTAACGGCTTTTATCTGTTGAAATACCTGCAAGATATAGCTATTCGTTTCATTATCTTGTATGGTGGCTCTTCATCCGGAAAGTCTTATAGTGTTGCTCAGACAATACTTATACAGACTTTACAGGACGGTGAGAACACTTTAGTCATGCGTAAGGTTGGAGCTTCTATACAGAAAACTATCTATGAGGACTATAAAGTAGCGGCTAAAGGGTTGGGAATAGACCATCTCTTCAAATTCCAGCAGAACACAATTAAGTGTTTGTACAATGGTGCAAAGATTGACTTCTCCGGTCTTGATGATCCAGAGAAGATAAAGGGTATATCCAACTATAAACGTGTACACCTTGAGGAATTATCCGAATTTGATGAACCGGATTTAAAGCAGATACGTAAGCGCCTACGTGGAAAAGTCGGCCAGCAAATTATCTGTACTTTCAACCCTGTTAGTGAAACGTGTTGGATAAAGAAGAAGCTGTTTGACACAGAGAAGTGGCATGATGTCCCTATGACTGTGGAAATTGCCGGGAAAGCATTGCCGGAGGAATTGACAAAAGTAAAATCCATCCGGATGAACTCGACGAAGTCGATTTTGAATCCAAGGACCAGGCAGATAGAAGAACATGCACCGGACATGGTTGTTATCCAATCCACCTACCTGAATAACTTCTGGGTTGTTGGCAGCCCGGACGGAACTTATGGATATTATGACGAACAATGTATTGCCGATTTTGAGAAAGACCGTTTAAATGATCCGGATTATTACAATGTATATGCTCTGGGCGAGTGGGGCGTCATTCGTACCGGTAGCGAGTTCTTTGGTTCATTTCATAGAGGTAGGCATTCCGGCGAGCATCCATATATACCAGACCTCCCCATCCATATATCAGTCGATAATAATGTACTTCCGTACATCAGCGTATCGTATTGGCAGGTGGACCTATCCACTGGCATTAAGATATGGCAGTTCCATGAGACTTGTGCCGAGAGCCCCAACAATACCGTGAAGAAGTCTTCCAAACTTGTAGGCAAGTATTTGAAAGATATTGGTTACTGTGATAAGGTCTACTTGCATGGAGACGCTTCGACGAAAGCGGCCAACAGCATTGATGATGAGAAACGTTCCTGGATGGACTTGTTCATAGACACTTTGCAGAAAGAAGGTTTTGAGATTGAAGATAAGGTAGGTAACAAGAATCCAAGTGTAGCGATGACTGGTGAGTTTATCAATGCTATCTTTGACGAAATAGTGCCGGGCATCGAGATAGGTATTGATGAGAGCTGTACCGTTTCTATTGAAGATTACATGAGCGTGCAGAAAGACGCTAACGGTGCCATCCTCAAAACTAAGGTCAAGAATAAGACTACAATGCAGACATACGAAGAGCACGGGCACCTTTCAGATACGTTTCGTTATGTAGTGACAGACTTATGTCATGAAGACTACATCGCTTTCAGCAACCGGCGAAAGAGAAATCTCTACGACAACAAGGGTGCTTTCTCGTACTTCAACCCAGGCACTGAACATGAATATAGCAATAAGATTGTCTATGTCATGCCGAATGTCAACGGACACTTCTTGCTTATTCAAGCGTTCAAGTGTGGTGAGAAATGGCACTTAGTTGATGTCGTCTATCGGCAGACGTCTTCTATGGATGAAATCAAGTCCTCAATAAAACACCATCAAGCAAACCCTTACATCGTGGAATGCTCAAATGCTTACTTCCCAATGGTCAGAGAACTTCGTGAAACGCTTCCCGACGTGAGGGTTGCTAAAGAATTCCCGGATGTGGATAAGCGTATTGCTGCTACCTCCGATTATATTAGAGAATACTTCCTGCTATCCGAAAGTAAGCTTGAGGAATCTGAAGACTATTGTCGTTTTCTGAATAGCCTGTTAGACTATAATATTGATAGTGAAAACAAAGAAGCAAACATTGCTTTGAGTGGTTTGGCGTACTACATAATAAAATACCTCTCTTAAAATATACCCTATGTAACGAGTTGATAGTTAGCTATATATATGCTATTGTACTCTTAAATGTATGTGTCAAGATGTTTTGATTCAGAAAAGCTGTATACTCTTCTGTCTATATTTGCTTCAAAAGATAATCAGATGAGTTGGAACCTTTTTAAAAAGAAATCAGAGGATGATTTGAAAAATACGGCGGATAAAGAAAAAGAAATTCAGCCACAAGATACAGCAGTTCCTTCTGGCACTGTTGCCGGAGAATTTGTTGCTGAGGAACTTTTTGTTAATCCTTTTGTTTGTAGTCGCAATTTTCTTGAACTGTTCAACACTGTTCCAGAGGTGTTTTTCCCTATTGATTATATAGCTTCCAGGATAGCAGGTGCCAAATTTGTACTTAAGAAAGCCAAAGATGATAGTATTGTTTGGAATAATGAGAAGGTCAATCATATCTTGAATAAGCCTAATTGTTTGTTTAGCTGGAAGGAAACTGTTTACTCTCATCATGTATACAAATTGTGTGTTGGCGATAGCTTTTTCAGAGCGGCTGTTCCGGAATCTTTCTCGAAAATCAAGAACCTATGGCAATGGTGTTCCAATTATTGGGTATTGCCTGCCGATAAAGTCGAGATTGTTCCTGTACGTAATAATATTCCATTGTTTGGTATTGCTGAAATTGAAGAAATAGTAGATTACTATAATTTGAGTTTTGGTTTCAGTGCTGGTATTCATATTCCATCTAAGCAGATATTACATGATCGTGAGGGCATTCCTAATTTATACCCGGGAGTGGGTTTCTTACGTGGAACCAGTAGGCTAAAGTCTCAGCTAAAGCCTATAAGTAACCTTATTGCAGTTTATGATGCCAGAAATGTGATATATGTTAAACGTGGAGGTTTGGGGTGGCTGATTTCTGCCAAAAAGGATGAAACAGGTACAATTGCAATGACTCCTGATGAGAAAAAAGAGATTTTGAAAGAGCATAACAAAACCTATGGAGTGGGAAAGGGGCAGTTTCCTTTGGGCATTTCAAATATCCCTTTGGATTTTCTTCGTACCAATTTGTCTATTCAAGAGTTGCAACCCTTTGAAGAGACATTAGCTGATGCAATTAGTATTGCCGGTGCTTTCGGTGTACCGGCCGAGCTTGTACCTCGTAAAGATCGCTCCACATTTAATAATCAGAAAACAGTTGAGAAGAACGTGTATAGCTCTATAATCATACCTATGTGTAGTCAGTTCTGCAAAGATATCACTGAATTCTTGGGGCTTGAATCCGATGGGCTTTATATCGACTGTGATTTCAGTCATGTCGATTGTCTGCAAGAAGGAAAGAAAGAGGCAGAAACGGTTAACACAAGTATCTCTAAGAGGTGTCGTGAAGAATTCCTTTCCGGTATTATCTGTTTGAATGACTGGAGAGCACAAATAGGAGAAAGTAAGGTTGAAATCCCGCTGTATAGTAAACTCATATACGAGATGTCACCTGACGAAATAGAGAAAGTTAAAACGATGTTGAACTTAACAACAAAAAGTGTAGATGGAGAATTACAAAAACCTTCTGTGCAAAACGAAGGCAAATGATGTTGATGAAAAAGGTGTTGTTACAGTAGCTGTTATGGCATTGGTGTTAAGGATTCACAGGATGATATTTCAATGCCTGGTTCTTTCAACAAAACGTTGAAAGAGAATTTTAATCGTATGCGTTGGTTCTTAAACCATAGAACTGACCAACTCTTAGGTGTTCCTCTTTCTGGTGAAGAAAAGGAAAATAATCTTGTGATGGTCGGGCAGATTAATCTCAAAAAACAGATGGGGCGCGACACTTTGGAAGATTACAAACTGTATGCTGAGAATGGTAGAACTCTTGAACATTCTATCGGTGTCAAAGCGATAAAGCGTGATGAGGCAGATCGAAGAAAAGTAAAAGAATGGTTCATGGGAGAATATTCGACTTTGACCGCATGGGGGAGTAATCCTCAAACGTTTCTGGTTGATATTAAGTCTGCCACGAATGAGCAGGTAAAAGATGCTATAGAGTTTATCCGGAAGTCCTTCCATTTCAGGTATTCTGACGAACGTTTAAATGCTTATGATATGCAACTGAATTTAATGCTAAAAGCGCTTAGTGGTGCTCCTATAGTAACTTGTCCACATTGTGGCTATGAGTTTAACTATGATGATGTTCCAGAAGTAACTTATTCTCAGCAAGTGTTAGAGCTTGCTGCGCAATATCACCGGTGGATTACAGAGGATATTGTCCGTGAGGAAATGAATAAGCTCACCCCGCAAATCCGGGAACAGGTTATTGCCATTCTTGACACACAGAAAATGCTGGATGTTAAGTCTATGGATAATATTTCGAATTATGTACGTTGCCCTCATTGTTGGGCAAGAGTCTATAAAAGTAATGCAGTTATCAAAGATGAGTCAACAGATACTTCACCTAAAGGTGGCAATGAGCCGTTGAATGACACTCAGACCCCGTCAGCAGGAGCCAATGAAGTAACTGTTGATACAGGGAAAGCCGCTGATACCAGCACTTTCTTCCATACTCTGAATGATTGCTTTGTCGAACTATAAATTGAAAAAAAATTATGTCTTTAAAGAAATTTACTGTATCAGATTTTAATCTGAAAACTGACCATCTGCCGACTGAGCAGAAGTCGTTCATGGAAAACATCGCTGGTATGATGTGTGATGTCATGAACAAATCTCTTGAGGGTATGCTTTCCCCCAGTGAGGTGACTGAAAAGTTCACCGAAGTCAACAATCTGTTGAAAGCTTACGATGGTGAAAAGTTTACCCAACTTATCAAGGACAACGAAATCCTCGTTGAACAGGTCAAGAATTTGGGTGAAAGCATCGAGAAAATGAAACAGAAAGGCTTATCAATGGAGACTATCAACAAATTCGATGAAAAATTGAATGAGATGTTAGACTCTGAAAAATTTGCTGATTTTGTTTCCGGCAAGACGCGCAAATCCGGTTCTTTTGATGGTTTCTCCTTGAAAGATGTTGTGTCTATGACCGACAATTATACCGGTGAATTGTTGATTACCCAACAGCAAAAGCGCGTAGTTAGCCAGGTTTCAAATAAACCGTTGCATATGCGCGACGTGCTTACTACTTTGCAGGGTGATCCGGCATTCCCTCAGTTGGCTTATGCTCAAGTGTATGATTTTGACCGTAACGCCAGGTATGTTACCGAGAATGGTAGATTGCCTGAATCGAGCATTAAGGTTAAGGAGCAACAGACTGGTACAAAACGTTTGGGTACACATATCCGTATTTCCAGACGTATGCTCAAGAGCCGTGTCTATATCCGCTCTTATATCCTGAATATGCTTCCTGAAGCTGTATGGATGGCTGAGGACTGGAACATCCTGTTCGGTGACGGCAATGGTGAAAATCTACTTGGTATTGTTAATCATACAGGAGTTACTTCTGTTGAGGCCATCATCAGTAGTGCGATTGTAACTGGGGGAGCCGGTTCTGTTAAAGCTGTCGCAGGGCAAAATGACAACAAAGACACCATCATCGAGTTTGCCAATCCTCAAGACCTGATTATTGACGGTATGACAATCACGTTTGCCAATGCGGCAGTGAATACCGATCTTAGTACTGCGCACCCTCTCGTAAAGATAAACGACCGTCAAATTCTCATTGAGGGTGTCGCATACAAAGGTGCAGAGACTGCTCTTGCAGAAATGACATTTACCGTTAATAATGCTGCATTCAAAAACATCGAAGAGCCGAACTCTGAGGATGTAGTGAAAACGGCTTTCGCTGTAATGACATACGCACAGTATTATCCGAACGCCATAGTTTTGAATCCGATCACAGTCAATGCTATCGAATCTGAAAAAGACACTACTGGGCGAAACTTGGGTATTGTTTCAATGCGAAACGGTATGAAATACATTGCTGGACGTCCTGTCATTGAGTATCAGGGTATCATGCCTGGAAAATATTTGCTTGGAGACTTTAATCAGGCTTCAAACTTGGTTGATTATTCTTCATTGACTCTTGAATGGGCCGAAGATGTTGACACCAAGTTGTGTAACGAAGTTGTTTTGATTGCGCAAGAAGAAGTAATCTTCCCGGTTTACATGCCTTGGGCTTATGCTTATGGTAATCTTGCCTCTTTGAAAACTGCGATCACTAAAGCAAAAGCGTAAAATATGAAATACATTCTTGATGGAAACGAAAAGGATGTTACCAATGTGATTAAAGAGCAACGCGTTCGCATGGGTAGGGGGGTGATTTCACTCACCCCTATCTCCAAATGTGGGCTCATCACTAAGGAAGACGCCCGTAAAGCGATGGATGAAAAGCTAACTGAACTTACTGCATCTGTCGAAGAGAATGAAAGTCTGAAATCGCAAATATCAGGCTTTGAGCTGAACATGAAAGAGAAGGATGCTCTCATTGCTTCTCTAACTGCTGAACGCGATGGTTTGCAGGCCCGTATTTCGGAACTTGAAGCTGTTGCAGATAAAAAAGAGTTGCCTACAGGTGACTCGAAGGAACTTCCGGCTGAAGACTCTAAGACACTTGAAACGTCTGACGATAAAACGATCAACGTAGAAGAGAAAAAGAGAGGGCGTCCGGCTACTCGTAAAACTGAATAACGATGCTAATTGATGTTTCATATTTCCTTGCCGGGCCGCGACATATTGCTAATGCGACATTGGCAGAACTTCCTTCACAAGATTCTATTGCTGTGAATGATACGATAGTGGCGTATATAAAGGAGTTCCAACCTATTTTCCTGTCAAGCATGTTGGGGAATAAACTCTCCAAAGAGGTTACAGACTATCTTGAACTGCTGGAACAGGAGAATGCCGAAGCCGAGGAAGATAGTGGGGAAGAAACTATTGTCGCAGCGGGTGAGGAAGAATCAAAGTATGAATCATTATGCAAGCTGCTACGCGAACCGTTCGCTAACTATGTGTTCTTCTATATCCTGCGTGATGCAAATTCCCAGGCTACCATCAAGGGACTTGTGTTGCTAAAGTGTGATAACACCTATGTCTCACCGATCCAACGGCAAGTAAGTACCTGGAATGACATGGTAAAGAAGAACCGTGAGTTTGTGAAGTGGGCATCTTCGAAGCAATGTCCTTTCACGGTAAGTATCGACAGCAATTTGTTAACTCCGATCAATACTTTCAACTTATGACAAATACCGATATCATAGACATATTTGCCGATGTGGTAAAGAAAATTCCGGAAGAACTTGAGGTTATCTACACTGATAGTAAAGGTACCCGGAAGGTTATTAAGAACCTGCCAATAAATTTTGTATTCGGAAGCGGTCAGTATGTTAAAGACATGCTGGATACCACCACTAAATCAGATAAGACGTCACCTTCAAAGTTTCCTCTCATAGCGCTGTTCTGCCCGATTACTGAGGAAAGGAACAGCATGGATTACTTTGCAAAGGCAAAGGTGTCGTTGATAATTGCTTGTTCCTCTAACAATGAGTGGAGTAATGAGAAACGTCATGAAACGTCATTCAAGAATATTCTTCGTCCGATATATGACCGGTTTATTGAAGTTCTCAAGGATGATGATAGATTCGATTGGGGGTATGGCAAAGTGAATCATGGTTATTCAGAGAACTATTCATATGGCAGATATGGAGCCTACACCGAGAAGGGTGATGCCCTTAGTGAGACTATAGACGCCATCAATATCAAAAGTATGGAAATTACTATTAACAATCCAAATTGTAGATAAAATGAGAAATATTAGAACTTGTGAGAGCTCGTTGCTTAATACTGGCGGCTCTACGTGTCAGATTGATTGGGGTAGGGTTAAAGGCTGCATCATTGTTGAGAAAGGCCAGAAGCTACCTACTGAACTTACGAAGGAAACACTTGAAGAGTTGTGCCATGCCGACCGGCCGGGTAGGGTATATCCGATTCCTTCCTTTGTCGAATATGCTAAAAACGGCGGTGAACCTCAGGTTAATGCTGTAGGTTATGGCCCAAGTCAGTACAATGGAATGAGCGCAGAAACGGAAACATTCACTTTGCCTAAGTTTGATGAAACGCTTAATGCCAAACTGTTGCAGGCAGCCACCAAGGAATGGGATGTTTATTTCTACGACGATAAATTCTTATATGGCTACAATGATGGCACTGATATACTCGCTGGTATGTCGATGTCAACGATTTATCCTACTGTAACCCCCTTCTCTACAAGTTCCTCAAAATCAACTATGACAGTCAGCTTCTGTCATACGGATATTGAGGATTTGTTGACGCACATTGATTTCGTCAAGCTCCATTTCAATATCAAGAATGGACTCAAAGGCTTGACAGAAGTTTCACTTGTGAGCAAAGAAGCCAACAAGTACAAGTTGATCGAGAAAATCGGCGGGTATGACCTTACTCCTTTGCACGGTGGAGTAATAGCAAAAGCTGCTGCCGAAGTTCTGAATGGTGCTACGTCTGCTACTTATGCAGATGGAATTCTTACGGTAGTGCCTGCTGAGAGCGGAGGCACTGTCTCCCTTAAAGCTCCTTCAGTATTGTATGAGAATGGTATCAAATACATTGAGGGGGTATCTGCATGATTATTGAAGGTGTGACTTTTATTGAGCCGGCAGTAAAGGCTATGAAGAAGTCTGACTTCATTAATAAGCATATGCCGGTAATTTGGCAGGACCGCCCGGAGGATGATCGTAAGAAAATGCTATCTGATGCATACGATCTGATAAAGAAGGGAAAGGTCAAGGAAGAAAATGAGTGATAAACGAGGGGGGTGAGGGATTTTTCGCATCCCCCTTTTCTTTTAAAAGATATGGCCAGTATAGATGAAGTATATGAAGTGATTCATAAGATTGCTACCGGTATCAAACGGGAATGCCTTGCGTGCATGGAGGATAACAGTAATGTTATTGAATCCCTGATACATGAGCAACTTTACAGTGGTATGAACGGTAAAGAACGTTTGCTTCGTCCGGATTATGATAATGACCCGTATTTCAATGAACCGGGTCCCTGGTTCCACCGGGCGAAGAGTTATAAGAAGTGGAAGAATGATATTACTCCACCAATTGAGTCAGAGGTTTTATTCCTACCACCGCGTCCGGTTGAAGTTCCCAACTTGTACATAACTGGTAAGTTCCATGATAGCATACAGGCCCGGTTATCCGGTGAGGTCATGGAAATAAAGACTATTGGTTTCAACGAAGGCCCGGACATTGAGAAGAAGTACGGTAGTGAAATCTTTGAGCTTGGTGATACTGCAAAGAAATACTTCTCTGAGCGTATTCTTCGCCCCTGGCTGGAAAAGTTTATATCAAATAGTGGTTACAGATGAGTTGCAGTTGTGATAACAAGCAGATAATGTGCGAGTATGCTCATGTGAGCGAACTTGCACGAAAAGCTGCCATATTGGAACAGTGCATCTATGTTGTGTATAGAAGACCGGACGGTGCATATGGTTTTGATAAGGCAGGTAGTGAGATAGATGGTGAAATAGTAGAATTTAGACATTATTTGTGATGGGAGAATTTGGAATAAGTGGATTAATTAAAGAGGGTGAACTTGAAAAGCTTGAGCAATGTGATGCCAAGTTGATTAAGATAAAGAATACTTATGTCGATGTGGCAAAAGAACTTGCCAAGGGCATGAAAATGGAAATAGAGACTCCTAAAGAGCTTGATAAGCTGTTTGCATTATATTCTGCTCAGGTTGCGACTGCAGAGAAAACGAACACCGAATTTAATGTGACTCTTGATAAACAAAAGAAGGTGCTTCAGGAGGTTGCAGATAATTTGCAAAAGCAAGCTTCAGCAAGTGATTTATCTGCCAAAGATATGAAGCAACTTGCTGATGTTAATGCAAAGAATGCCGCTGCACTTGAAAAGGTTGCAAAAGCTGAGTTGGCCGCTACAAAGGCGCAGAACTCTGGTAATAGCACAAGAAGAAATGCCAATATAAGTGAGGAGGAAAGGCTTCGTATAATTAAGGATGCCATTACTCTTACTAATCGTGAGGTCCACAGCATTATAGAGGCTGAGACAGCCAATAAACAATTGAGGCAAGCTGTAAAGTTACTTCGTGATACGGATGCTGACTATATTACGATATTGGCACGGCTAAATTCTACGATAGATACCAACTCCAATTATTCCAAGAAGAACTCTGATGCACAAACACGGCAGAAATTGACTGTTGGTGCATATCGTGAGGAGGTGAAACTTGCAATTCTTGAAATCGAAAAAGGAAATAACAGGCTACAGAATTTCGGAACTATTGCAAGTAATGCAGGTAAAGCACTCAGTTCTCAGTTGTCTCCTGGTTTGAATAAGGTGCACGATGGGATGAAAAACATTGTTGCCGGGTATGTTGGCGGACAAGCTGTTATCAATGGTATAGTTGCTTTGTTCACAAAATTACGTGAAGGGGTTGGCAGTATTGTTGAGTTTGAGTTTGCTAATAGCCGCTTAGCAGCGATTTTGGGAACTACCTCTGACAACATCAAGGAATTGACAGCAGATGCAAAACGTCTGGGAGCCATGACAAAGTACACGGCATCTGAGGCAACAGAATTACAAATAGAGTTGGCTAAACTTGGTTTTACCCGAAAGGAAGTTCTACAAGCCACTGAGTCTGTTTTACGTTTTGCCCAAGCAACTGGTGCTGAATTGGGTGAAGCGGCCGCTTTGTCTGGTGCAGCATTGAGAATGTTTGATGCTGATACAAGAGAGACTGAACGGTATGTCTCAGCTATGGCAGTAGCGACTACAAAAAGTGCATTATCATTCAATTATCTTGCTACCGCCTTACCAATTGTAGGACCTGTAGCGAAATCATTTAATTTCACAATAGAAGATACTCTTGCTTTGCTTGGAAAGTTGGCTGATGCTGGTTTTGATGCTTCAATGTCTGCTACTGCAACGAGAAATATTCTATTGAATCTTGCTGACGGTTCTGGAAAACTCGCTTTGGAATTGGGTAAACCTGTGAAGACTTTGCCGGATCTTGTAGATGGATTGAAAACATTGCGTGATAGGGGAGTAGATTTGAATACTACTCTTGAATTGACAGATAAACGTAGTGTTTCAGCTTTTAATGCCTTCCTTACATCGGCAGATAAACTTGTTCCTTTGAGAGAGCAGATAACCGGTGTTGATGAAGAACTTGCGGGTATGGCCCATACTATGGAAGATAATGTCAAGGGTTCAATAGCTTCTCTGTCTTCTGCATGGGAGGCTTTGATGTTGACATTCTCTAATTCCAAAGGAACGATGAAGGGTGTGCTTGACTTCTTAGCGCGTGGAGTTCGTAATATTGCTGATGATTTTAAATCCCTTGAAGATAAAGAGACTGAAGCTATGCAGGAAGCTCTAAGAGGTCAGCGTGAAATAGCTTCTGAATTTAAAATTGAAGAACGTTATATCAATGAAATAAAAGAAGCATGGCAAGGCTATATGGATGGCGGTATGGATTCTCAGGAAGCATTTAAGAAGGCTGTTGAGGAGAAAAAGGAGTATCTTAATTCTGAGATTAAGAAATATTCTGAGGTGGCAGATAAGGCTGAATTTTCTTATCGAAAAGTTACTGAAGCCATGCAAAAGAGTAATATGTTTACTCGTGCTCAATCAGGAACTTCAATGTCGACTTATAATAAGCAACGTAATTTTCAATTTGGACTTTGGACTGAAGCGGAGAAGAATGCAGAAAAATATAGGTATGTCCTTGAAAATGTAGATGCTTATGAAAGCGATTATGTAAAGGAGCATACAGAAAAAGTAGAAACGACCAAAGTCCTGACAGAGAAAGAAAAGCGTGAATTAGAGAAGGCTGCTGCTGAAAAGAGAAAGATCCAAGAGTCTTATCAGGATTCCATACTTGCTTTGATGAATGAGGGCTTGGATAAAGAATTGAAAAAGATTGGTCTTGAGTATTCAAAGAAGATTGCCACAGTCAAAGGTTATAGTAAAGAAGAAATTGCCACTCGGGAGAATCTGGCTAAAGAGATGCAAAATGCTATTCAGCGTTTCTCCATCCAGTATAATGCTAACCGTGAAAAGCAAGACATTGCCAATTCTCTTGAAGTAGTTCAGAAGGGCTCAAGGGAAGAACTTGCATTGAAGCTCCGGCAACTGGATTTACAGCGTGAAGCTGAGATTGATGCGGCAGAAAAGACAAGTGAGGATGTGTTTGCCATCGATCAGAAATATAGCAATAAGAAGCAACTGATACTTGAAGAGAATGCCGCTTATCAGATACAGTTTATTGCAGAGAATGCGGCAGCCGAACAAATCATTCGTGACCAGATCTATCAAGCTGACATGCTCTCTTTGAAAAAACAACTTGCAGAAAAGAAAATTACTCAGAGGGAATATGCCGAGCAGGAATACCAACTTACATTAGATTATGTCCGGAAGTCGAACGAAGCTGCCATTGATGCCCTGGAACTGGAACTTAAAACAGATAACCTTAGTTCTGATGATAGGGCAAAGATTGCTGAAGAGCTCCAAAAGTTGAAAGCTGAGCTTGCTCAGAAAGAGGCTGAGGCTGAGATTGTCGCTATTGAGAAAGTAACTAAGGCTGACGAAAAATCTCATAAAGATAGAATGCGTAGCCTGCAAAATTGGTTGCAGACAGCTCAACAGGCAATAGGAAATATTGGAGAGCTCATTGCAACTGTTTACGATGGCCAGATAACCAAGATTGAAGATGAGCAGGACGCTAACGATGAAGCTTATGATCGTGATATTGAACGTATCGAGAAACAAGTGGAATATGGCGTTCTCTCCGAGGAAGAAGCGGAAATAAGGAAACGTGCTGCAAAGGAAAAGACTGAGGCTAAGAATCGTGAATTGGAGAAGAAAAAACAGGATCTTGCCAGAAAGCAGGCTATTTGGGATAAAGCTACAAGTATTGCACAAGCAGGTATCGCCACAGCGTTAGCGATTACTAAATCGCTACCTAATTTTGTGTTAGCTGCCATTGTCGGAGCAATGGGAGCTATTCAAGTTGCCACTATTGCCGCTACCCCTATACCATCATACGCAGAGGGTACGAAAGACGGTGCTCATCCTGGGGGAAAAGCTCTCGTAGGTGATGCTGGCAAACGTGAAGTTGTAATGTATAAGGGGATGGCATGGATTACTCCTGATACCCCTATGCTTGTAGATCTTCCGAAAGGTGCTCAGGTCTTTCCTGATGTCGATGATTTCGGTTCCCTTGACTGGCAGAATAATAGTTTTGCTCCGATGTTCTCTTTCCTTCGTAACAGTGAAAAGGGTGGGGCTGGCACTACTGTTTATAACGACTATTCCGGTCTTGAACGCCGGATGGATATGACGAACAACCTGTTGGTACAGTCTATCAAACAACGTAGGAGAGAGGCTTATAAAAGAGAATTTGACTTATACATATTGAGAAATTCATGAAAATAAGATTGAATGAAATATCGTTAGCGCAGTTTATAGAACTGCTGTGTGGCAATTACTGTTTGCTATTAGATGATGGTGATCAAGTTAACAAAGAAGAGCTTGAAAGATGCGCTCATTCTCTTATCGCATCATATCGCTTTATTGCCGATAAATCAGGAATGAGAGCTTTTATTGCGAAAAAAGAAGAAGCGATAAAATGTAAAATGAAAGTCTTCTTTCTCCGGATATGTACCACTCTTGTTATGCAACAGGCGTATGAGGATATACGTTCCTTACTTGCCATGATTGATGAGGATGTTTCCGGTGTGAGCGATGACAACCTCAAAGATAGAGTTGCTGATTTGCTGAGATATGCTACCTTTGAACAGCATCGTAATGAGGAAGTAAATGCAGATCCGGAGAAAACTAAAGAGAAGTCTTCGCCAGATGATATACGTTCTTATTATGACTCAGAAATTGCATTTATTATGACATACATCAAAATGCACATTGATATGCATCAGATTAATGCTGCTGTGTATGCCAATATTGTAAACCAGGTGAATGTTGACATAATGAATAAGAGGGGAACATTTAGATAGCATAAATATTTTTTTTAATGCTATCGGACTTTTGATGAACTCATTAGTAATTCTTTTTACGAACTACTAATGAGTTTTCTTATGCAAAAAACAAGCATTAAATGCGGCATTGACCATTTAGGTTATTGCAAGCTGTTACAAAAACTAAACTCTATTGAGAGTAAATGTAATCGGATAATTCTTGATTTGTCCGAAGTAAAGGACCTTGTTTCCTCCAAACCTTCTGTTGATAGACTCATAGAGTCTTTGGAGCAGTCTGCCAATGATTTATACGAGCAGAGTGTCAGACAGCGAGAATTTGTAGAACAAAGCATGGCTGGTGAAGTTACCATGCGCATTGTGAGGAGGAATGAATATGGACTTTGAGAAGGAAATTGCTTTGATCTATCCCTGGATCGTAAAGGTTGCAAGAAAGTATTGTTGGTCTACACAAGATGCCGAGGATCTTGCAAATGATACAGTTTATAAAGTCTTGCTGAACAAAGACAAGTTCGAGAGTGGCAGACCATTGAAACCCTGGTGCGAAGTGATTATGCAAAATACTTATATAACCAGCTATAACCGAAAGTCCATCATTCGCTTTGTTGACTATGATGATGTTTGTCAAGTTGTGTCTCTACGCTTAGCATCAGAAAGGGCTTTATTCCATGAAATCTTATCGGTAATTCGGCAATGTGCGTTTAAATCATGCTGTATAGAGTGTGTCTTATTATATGCTAAGGGTTATTCCTATGATGAGATAAGCCGGTTACTAAATATTCCTGCTACTACAGTACGTAGCCGTATCTCTTTTGGCAGAGAAATATTGAGGCGTGAGCTGGGCTGAGTAAATTCACCCTTTAATTTGTGCCTGTTGTAATGCGCTGATTATAACATGATTGTGTTGTTTTTGCCGCAATTATATAATGTCAAGATAAATGCTAACCTGTTTGCCGGTTAGCATTTTCTATATATTCGCTGCAAAGGAAAATGTATGAATCGGTATGTTCTTATCATAAATGGTACACCTTTCATCCTTAAAGAAGATTGTATCAAAAATTGGGATGAAGTTAGTCTCTCGCTGAAACGGAATGATTTTAGCGGGATAATCCGTTCATTCTCTTCGAAGTTTGAGTTTACGAATAAGGCCTATAACCTTTTACTTAATGAATACCGTACCAATTATTTAAAGGCCAATGCCCAAATAGAGGTTTATACAACAGACAACGAGCGTAATAAACGCTTTGTCTATGGTAGTTATTTGGATTTTGGCTCGTTGGAATATGATGATACCACCGTTTACATCAATGCTATTGATAACAGCCTTGCGGCAAAGATAAAGGCGAAAAAGAGTACTGAATATGAATATCTTGTTGATGAACTGAAAGAAAAGAAGGCGCTCAATTATGACAGGCTATTGATGCAGAACACTTACAATTTCAACATTGATAATGACGAGTATATTTATCCCTCCGGAACTTCGATGTCTAATACGAATATTGATGTCTATTTGGTTGATTCGAATAATGAGGTATACGTAGGTGGTTATATAGAACCTTATCATGAATCAGACGGTGCTTTTCATGGAAATACCAAAGGTGTTTTCATGAAAATTTTCGCTTTGCCACCGCACGGTCTATATATGGACTTGACTTGTGATATCACTATTTCGTCCGGTACCGGGAGATTTGATATTGAAGGGGAAAAGATGGTTGGTGCTGAAACGGTAAATGGTACCGTGTTTCATACAAGTGGGCTCAAGGCTGGTGAGGTGTATCATGTAGAGGAAAAATGCCTTGTCCTTGTTGATCCCCAAAAGAATGAATCCAAAAAGATTGGAATGGTCTATAGGCTTTATGTTAATACGGCTGCCGGAGTTAAGATTAGAATTGAGAATTTTAAAATGGCTGTTTATTACATGGATAAAATGCAGTCTGAACTGATTAATGTTATTAAGCCTGCTATTCTTCTCAATCGTCTATTGAAGAGTATAAACGAAGAGAAAGAGGGCTATATAGGCGAAATTGATTATACCGGAGATACTCGGCTATCTTCTACCATGATAATGGCGGCAGAAAGTGCCAGAGGCTTGGAAAAAGCTAAGATATACACATCATTCAAGAAGTTCTCAGATTGGATGGAATCTGTGTATGGTTACGTTCCCGATATCACTGAAAACAAAGTCGTTTTCAAGAAACGTACCTCCCTTTTTCACTCTGAGGTTCAAAAAAGAATCGGTTATACCGGGGACGAATTCAAGGTGAAAGTGAATTCATCGCTTATTTATGCTTTGTTGAGGGTTGGCTATGATAAGCAGGACTATGATAGCATTAACGGTCGTGATGAATTCCACTTTACCAATGAATATGATACCGGGATAACCATTACGGATAAAGCCCTTGAGCTTATAAGTCCGTTGCGTGCCGATCCATACGGTATTGAGTTCCTGGTTAGCAAGCGGGGAAAAGATACGACCGACAATGAAAGTGATAATGATACATTCTTTGTTGCCGCTTCATCGGATGAGGGCGCTGCTTATTATGAGTTGGTCAGGGAGGGCTATAGTATTACTGGTGTAATCTCTTCGGCTTCCATGTTCAACGCTATGTTTTCGCCCCGTTCGATTATCGAGGCAAACAAAGAGTACATTGCTTCATTTATGCAGTCTCTGAGGTTCGCCTCTTCATCCGGTAATGGTGATGTTGTGATAAACGATATCGCCGAGAATTCTGACATAGAACTTACAGATTCTCTATTTACCGTAGACACATTAACTATTAGTACAGCCGATGGTGAAATACCGTCAGATGTAAATGCTCTTGTTGAGGTTGAAAGGAACAACCTGCTATATACTTGCTTCATAAACGAGCTGAAATATAAGATTAGGCACTATGAAGGGGTTGAATATAATCTGCAAATTAAAAGTATTGGTTAGTTATGATAAAGATATCACCATTTACTCCACTTTTCTTTAGTCCATCCTCTGATAGATTCGGGGCTGAGAGTAGGTACATACAGTTGTTTGCACCTACCGATAACATATTCATAGAGGTTATTACCACTACTGAGTATAAGATGAATGGTTTACTGAAGAATCATGTTGATGGTACCAGCAGGGAAATCGAGTTTCAATCCTTTTCTTTGAAAGATGGTTCTACAGTCTTCCATTCAACGATCACTGGGCTTGCATCTGGTTATTATTCAATTTCTGTAGGCGATCAAGAATGCAATGTCTTCAAAGTGACGGATGATGAGCACGAGCTGGATAAGACTACTCTCATTCGCTACTCTATGCGTAGTAATAAGCAGAGGAATGATTGCATATTCTGGAACGGTGAAGAGCAGTTCTATTTTGAATTCCGTGCACCTGGCGGCTTCAAAGATGATGATTGGACATTTGCCGTCAACAATGAGCAGTTTGAAATTTCTAATGGAAATATCGTTGAACTTTTTGCAGTAGAGAGTACGCAGAAGAAGTTTACTCTTGGTAATGCTGAGGGGTGTCCTGTCTGGTTTGCGGAGCACCTGAACCGGATACTATGTTGCTCTAATGTGTATTTCAATGGCGTGCGATTTGTTCGTAAGGGTAATAGTGTGCCGGAAATGACTAAGGAAATTGTGTCATTGAAGAGCTATATTTTCAAGGTGTCTTTACAGGGTATGGTTGACAATATAGATGTTGATTTCCCTGAAGGTGGTGAAGAAGAAGGTGGTGAAACTGGGGGAGGTGGGGAGGGGTATGTTTATTTGATAAAGCTCAATGACACTGTTGTTCCTACCGATAGGAATACCTTTTCAGCATTGAGAATACTTGCCGAGATTGATAAGGCAATTAAGGCAAATAATGAGGGCTTAGGAGATAAGTTTATCAGCAAAAAGAATGATGATTATGCAGAAGGTATAATCACTTTCTTGAAAGACATCATAGTAAAAGGGCCTATTAAGGCTTTGAGTAAATTAACGGTAGGCGAAAGCATCATTGATTCATTATTAACGGGCAAGGGCATAATTGCTGAAAATGGACGAATACAGGCTGACCGCATGGAGTTGCGGTCATCGCTGACCGTTTTGCGCCTTATCATCAACGAAATTCAGGCTATGTCCGGAGACTTCTCTTTCTCTGATTGTGGTACCATTGAAAAGGTTGAGTTGTTGGACGATGGTACCTACAGGCTTACTATGGAGAAGCGAACAGATACGGATTGGACTACATTAGAGGAAGACGACGTATTATATTCTATCATTAACTCGCTGTTGGTCGGAGGTACAGACTATTATACTTCTTGGTTCAGACCGATATCGAAAAACCGCAATGATAATACTTTGACTGTAGTTCTTTATCCTGATAGCGAAGTACCGGGCGGCAAGAACTACCCACCGGTTGAAGGATATAATGTTACCCGCAGAGGTAATGCGAAAGTCCCGGATGCTGGCGAAGCGGTAAATGAGCGTGCGCAAAGTTGGTTGCTTTCATCCCGTGAAGGCAGGATCATGTTCTTGCAGAATGTTTTCAAACCAATTCTCGAAGACTACAACTATGCGTTAACTCTTGGCCGCTTCCCCAATGTGAAGATGATAGAGAAACTTCCTATCGGTCCTACAGATGTCGGAGTCATGTCGAAGATTGGTGTCTTTGAAAAGATATATGAAGCTGATTGGAACGGCACCATCATACCCAAGAAGGTAGACCGGGGCGAGTGGTCCCTGGCTACAGCACAAGGAGGTGAGCCTTACCGATTTGTCGACTATGAAACCCAGTTGGAGAGTCAGAAGGTGATAACCACGCTGGAACAGCATACAGTCTATCATTATGGTTGTAAGTGGGGCTGCATAGTAGACAAGACTACCGAAGAGCCTCAGTGGAATTCTGCCGGATGGACATTGCTTGAAGGTGACAAGAACTATCATCTTGACTTTACATCTACTACTGGTTGGCAGTTTTTCAAAAATAACGTGAACACCGATATCGCTGCTGTTGTGAGTTATGGCAACCGTGATATCACCAATGTCCTTATGGCTACTACCGGTGTCGAAGTGGAGTGGCTGCGAGATACCGGGAATGTTCCTGCCGATAACAGTTGGTCTCCTGCTTATGTGGACGGACAGAAGCATGTTATCCGGTTGACTTCCGCCGATATGGGGAGCGAATGGGGATTTTCGGTCAGGACAGTGAAATTCATTTGCCGGGTATTCATCCCGGTGGGCGAAGATATGGAGACAGTTGAAAATTATGTTGGATTTAGAATTTGAAGAATATGAAAAAGAAAAGATTACAAAAGGAAAAGACTTCACACAGGTTTGTGAGGTGTGTAGTCTTTGACAGGATGTTTACTTCGTCATTTTTTAATATGTCGGACAATAAAAATAAAGGTTATGAAAAATAGTATAGGTTTTATCGCATATCCTAAAGTCGTAGAGTATAGATACAAACTATTTGGATTTATCCCTTGTCGCAGAATGACAATTGTTAATGAAACACTTGGCGGTAAGAGTCTTGAGGAGTTGGTAACGGAGAAAACAGGGCGTAAAAAAATAACAATCATAGAACATACATAGAATGGCTATACAAACCCAACCCAAAGACGTACAGGTACACATTGATCCGTACTCTTTCCTGGCAGAGATACAGGTTCTATCTGGTAATCCTGTACAGAACTATAATAAGGACACGAACGATTATGAACCTGACCGTTCGCTCATTCCTTGCGTGCTTATGCCCTACATTTCTGTTCAGGACCCGGAGGGTTTAATGAATGGAAGCCAGACTATCACCGGTGCCGAGTGGTACGAAGGTGCACCGAAGCCGGATGGCAGTAATCGCATCGTTAACAATGATGACTATGCTATATCAGCCACAGGTAAACCCACCTATTCTTTGACGGTAAAGAAGAATGTGGATTACAACAGCCCGATAGAGTTGCATTGTATCTTTTCTATCACGGATAAGCGAAAGAATACACAGGAGAAATTCGAGCGTAGTATTGTACTTCGAACGAGTATTTTTGATTCAAACAACTATTCCCTGAAGATCAACCGTCCCAAAGGCTGGACTATCAATCCGCTCGAAGTGGTGCCCAATAGTAAAGGAGAATGGTTATACTCAATCACCGCTCAAGTGTACTCAGGCGAAGATACGGTTGCAGATTCCAATGCCGCTTATTGGTGGCAGATGCTTGACGGTACAACATGGCGTGACTTTACGGCTGATGAGCTTGAGGTGTTTGTCTCCGGCAAGAACGCGGATGGTACCTGGGGGAAAACCCTTACACTCGACGCCCGGTTCTTCCGGAACATTTCTGTCCGTGTCCGTGGTGCGTATTATAACGGTACCCGCCCGTCTTCTCCGACTTCGGATGAGATGCAGGCTACGACTTCCATCAAAGTGGAGATGCCCGGTACATTACGCGCCGACATCCGGCAGACGAAAGGTATCAAGCTTAATTCCCGTATGAACACTACGGTTGGCTACGAGTGTATATTGTCGTACAACAAGCAATTGATTGGCAATGGCAAGGATAACCTGTTTGTGATTGACTGGTACGCGAAATCCGCCAAGGCTGGCAGTACGGCAAAAAATGTGGGCCGTGGAAGAAGTGTTGAGTTTATCCCTTCGACTTATTCATTCGATCCTTTGTATCCTATATCGGTATATGCTTCAGTGAAGATGTATGCAGTAACGGCATTAGTGACTACAAGCGATAATAAGGTCTTAACAACGAGTGACGGAAAATTGATTATAACATCTAAATATGAATAGCTTATGAATTATCTGTTAGTAAAACCGGAAGAACTGGATGAGCAGGGTTACGATTACAAGTATGTTGAACGTATTCCGGACGGTCGTGTAATCCTGCCGCTCAGTGCTTTGAAGGTGCTTTCTAATTTCAGTCCTGAAGTACTTTCGAAGGATAAGTTGAAAGCTCTGATAAAGGAGCAAAAGGAAAGCGGCCTGTATGAACCTTCAGAAGAGAAGAATGCGGGCAATAGTGAAGAGTCGGGAGACGGTGAGAATGTTAATGGGAGTGAACCTTCAGGAGAGGATACCACTACTGAAGAACCGACCCCGACCGAAGATCCTGTTGAACAGGAAGGGGGTGACGTATGAATCTTGAAGGAAGTTTTACCCTCATTGCCTTAATGGATGGTACTACCATCAATGGTACACTCCGGGTAGAAGGTACTCCGCTTGTGCAAAGGTATAACAAGGGTACAGCCGTTTTTATTCCTAACTTTGAAACGTTGGCCGAGAATAATCGTCCGACCGTTGTTGTTATCCTGCGTGATATCTCTGATGGCAGCGTTCTTGTGCCCAACACGATTGAGTTTCGATATAATGACTTACTGTTGACATTCGGCAGTGACGGTTTGTCTACGAATTCCGGTATGGTGGGGTATTTCAAGAAGATAGATGCTTGCAGTACTACCATTGGCGGAGCTACTTATAAGGTACCGGCCCTGCGTGTAATGAAGAATCTTGTACCCATCTCCGGGTACGACAATGACCGGATCACCGTTTCAGGTACCGTTGAGATTGGCGGCTCTTCGATTGCCTTCAATGCGCTGTCAAAGGAAGTTGTTATTCAGGAGTCTACCGGTAACCAGTATGATGTGTTGATATCTAATAATAAGGGTTCACAGCTTCTTCTGGACGGAGAGTCTTTGACTGAGACAGCCCGTATTTTCAAAGATGGGGTTGAAATTACCGATTACACCGGCTTTACTTTCCAGTGGGTGAAAATGCTTGGGGCCGGTGACACGAATTGGGGTACATCACGTACTCAGGTGGTTTCTACCAATGATGTGGATAACGTACTTAAATTGCGCTGTGATGTCAAGAAAGACGGTTCATTGGTTGCCTCCGGCTATGATGAGATTACTGACTTTTCTGACCCCTATTACGCACTACTCAAGATTACAGGTATCAGTGGAAATGTGGTTAAAAAAGGCGAGACTGCAACAGTCACACCGGTGGCGGTAAAACGTAGCACGGGTGAGGAAGTTCCTTCGCTCATTACAACCTGGACATTCTCTCTGAAAGATAACGCCGGCGCCGCATTCATCCTTACCGGTAAGAGTGCCGCCACATTTACGGGAGCCAATGCGAAAATTACTTTTGAAGACATGGTGCGTGCTAAAATGGGCTTGTCAGGCTCTATTAGCGGGACTGCATAGATTGTATGATATGATACTGACAGGAACATTCTATTTGGTTGCTGAATCTGAACGCCTTTGGATTGGTGTCAATCCGGAGACGGTATCTTTGGATGCTAATAACGTACAGGCTTCACCGTTACAGGTCCGGTTCTGGGCTGGTGAAGGGAGCGATAAGGTGGCCATGTCTGCCTATCTCACGTTTCGGGTTGAAAGCGTTGTAGGGAGCAGTGTAACGAAGTTGTTTGAGGACAAAACTGCTTCAAAGGTTAGTTCATACGACTACACTATTCCTTCAGATAAGTATGCTACTGCTAACCGTATCAGTATCTATGCTTATGAGGATGCCGCCCGGACAAAAGAAATTGATAGCAGGCAGGTGAACATTATTGCCGCCAATCCTACGCCATTTCCACGCTCGGAAGATTGGAATGTGGACAATGTGTATAAGAACGGGGAGTATCTGAAGCAAGAAAATGTGCTGTACATGTGGACCAGCCGCGTTTCTGGAAATACGGAGATTAGCCCAAAGGAATGGATTGAAGCTCATCAAGAGAGTGGACTGTGGACGCCTTATCCTTACGACAAGTTAATTGCAGCCGAGATCGCTCTCCTTAATTTCGCTTTGATAGGCTCGGCTGTATTCCAGGATGAATATATGATATCGCAGCAGGGTGTTGATGCATCGGGCAATCCTACTGAGGATTATCGGAAGTTTGGTACAAACGCGTTTACTCCTAATCTTAAGCTCAATTTTAAAACCGGAGATTGCGAATTATCCGGCAGTATAAGGAGAGGAATGGTTGTCTTTGACTCGGAGGCCCCTCATCAAGGGATTACTAAAAACAATATTTATGTTTGTAAAAGTGACAGTAATACTTTGATTACTCTCTTTTTCAGTTCAGGCTCAAGGTCATTCGGGACAGAATTTAGTATAATTAATGGTGGTAGTGGTGTTGTTTCTATCGGTTATATAATTAATAATATTTTCTTGTTCAAAGGAAAACAGTATAGCATTGTCAAATTGAACAATCCTGGAGATATCGTAGAATTTATATACTCACCGATGACGGCTAGCGTGACTTCTGGTATGGGTGTCACTCTTGTCATTAAAAACAAATCTGACTTTAAAGCGTCTTCCGATGGAATAACATTGGAGAGTATTTAGTACATACGGCGAAGGTCGTCTTTTTCAGCGTCTCCCAATGCTGTAATTTTGGGGAAACAAATTAAACAAAAAGAGATTAAAAATAAAATGTTAAATTGGGCTGATTTTCGTAGTAGAAAAAACGCCC
>ULSV01024646.1_pt1 | contig 53002 bp, 20 predicted proteins | sample 1956991 | NCBI WGS metagenome assembly ULSV01 (sample SAMEA4835717, study PRJEB28245) | human gut metagenome | biome: gut microbiome; material: fecal sample | place: Denmark | collected 2008 | reverse complement strand
CAGCCGATTCATGCTGCATTCCACGCCACAGTTTCTCGTTCCTAGACGAAATGCCCCAGCACCATATACACGGCCGTCCCAACCGTAATGCTCAAAATGGAACTTTTCTTCCAGATATGGATAACCGCAGTGGCCACCACGCCCGCAAACAAGATCAGATTGTCCTGCAGGGCAGCTTCCGGCACACTCTTCAGACAGTATACCACAAGAGTCGCCATAATTGCCATAGGAAACACATTTCCCAGATATTCGATCCTTTTTGGGAGTTCCCGCTTATTTAATAGAAGAAACGGCAGCATAAACCGTGAAGCACCGAATAACAAAAGAAACAGCACTGCACTCACACCGCCGATCACCGCCGGGGCATGATTCTCGCTCTTTCTTCACTGGTCGATCAGAATTGTGACGAACAGGGCTGTCATGCAGAAACCCACACCCTCAAAATCAAATGGGAGGAGTTGGCCAAGCCGCTGTTCATTCTGTAAAAAAAGCCCGCCAAGAAGTCCCCACCGGGTGCAAGAATTCGCGATGCCCCACATAAAATTAAGAAAAAGTGAAGGATTTACACATGTCACTGACCGAATTATTTCTTCTGGCTATAGGTCTCTCCATGGATGCCTTCGCCGTTTCTGTCTGCAAGGGACTTTCCATGCAAAAGCTGCACCCAAAGCATGCTCTCATCATCGGCCTGTATTTCGGCTGGTTCCAGGCTCTCATGCCGTGGACCGGCTATCTGCTCGGCATCCGCTTCCAGGGCGCGATCAAAGCCTACGACCACTGGGTCGCATTTATTTTGCTTGGTATCATCGGCTTTAACATGATAAAGGAGTCACTGGACCAGGAGACGGAATCCTGCGATGCCTCGGTGGATGCCAAAACTATGCTGGTCCTGGCCGTTGCAACCAGCATCGACGCGCTGGCTGTCGGCGTAACCTTCGCCTTTCTGGATGTAAGCATTCTTCCGGCGATCACCTTTATCGGCTGCACCACCTTTGTGATCTCTGTGACCGGAGTCATGGCCGGTACTATATTCGGCACACGCTATAAATCCAAAGCAGAACTGACCGGCGGTATCATTCTGATCCTGATCGGTCTGAAGATCCTGACCGGGCACCTGTTCTTCTCCTAGAACCGGTGCTTTCTTTTTTCTGTCCGGCATGCCAATAAGGCTTCCGCGACTCTGTTTTGTACTTATTTTTTGATGTTTTTTCCAGGTTTTCCGATGTTATCCCATGTTTTTACTATACTTTTTTCCTGTGTTATGTTATCATTTTTTTATTCGGCCGCCGCACAGCTCCGTTTGTCCGTGTATCAAGGGCATATTCCTGTCTGTGTCTTTTCGGCGGTTTGTGCTGCTCTTCTTTTTGTGTTTTTCGGAAATTTTCATCTTTTCTTCTCCAAAATTTTCCACGAGAACATGTCCATGTTTTGAAGCGGCACCATCTATTTTACCATGAAAGAAAGGTAACCCTATGTTAAACACAATCGAATCGGTCAACAATGTGATCAACAATTTTATCTGGGGAGTTCCGGCCATGATCTGTATCATCGGTGTCGGCCTGTATTTAAGCTTTGGCCTGCGCTTTCTGCAGATCCGTAAATTTCCCTACGCGATCCGCGTAACCATCGGACGTATCTTCCGCAAGCGCGATGCATCCGACGGTGCCATGACTCCGTTCCAGGCAGTCTGCACGGCACTGGCTGCTACTGTCGGCACCGGAAACATCGCCGGTGTGGCAGGCGCTATCGCCATCGGCGGCCCGGGAGCAGTCTTCTGGATGTGGATTTCTGCAGCACTCGGCATGTGTACCAAGTTTTCTGAGGTAACCCTGGCCGTTCATTTCCGTGAAACAAACAAAAACGGAGAGCTGGTCGGCGGTCCGATGTACTACATCAAAAATGGACTTGGTCCCAAATGGAACTGGCTGGCAGTCCTGTTCTCCACCTTTGGCGTACTGACTGTGTTCGGAACCGGAAATGCGACTCAGGTCAACACCATCACCACCGCAATCAACTCTGCACTGGAAAACTACAATCTGATCACGGACCAGAGCAAACCGCTTGTCTGCCTGGTCATCGGTATCATTCTGACCGCTTTGGTTGCCCTGGTTCTTTTAGGCGGTGTCAAACGTATCGGCAATGTAGCAGAAAAGCTGGTTCCGTTCATGGCGCTTCTTTACATTATTCTGGCACTTGGTGTGGTTCTGCTTCATGCAAACCGCATCCCGCTGGTATTTACCATGATCTTTGAAGGCGCGTTCCATCCGCAGGCCGTGACCGGCGGTGTGATTGGAAGCTTCTTTACCAGCATGAAGCGCGGCGTATCCCGCGGCATCTTCTCCAATGAGGCTGGTCTTGGTACCGGATCCATTGCCCATGCCTGCGCTGACACCAAGAAGCCGGTCAAGCAGGGCTTCTTCGGCATCTTTGAAGTATTTACCGATACGATTGTCATCTGTACCCTGACCGCTTTGGTTATCCTCTGCAGCGGTGTTCCGGTCGCTTACGGAGAAGCTGCAGGTGCTGAACTGACGATTTCCGGCTTTACTTCCACTTACGGAAGCTGGGTATCGATCTTCACCGCAGTTTCCATGTGCTGTTTTGCTTTCTCCACCATCATCGGATGGGGACTGTATGGGGCACGCTGCATTGAGTTTATCTTCGATGAAAAAATCATCAAGCCATTCATGGTTGCCTACTCCCTGGTTGCCATCCTCGGCGCAACGATCGATCTGGGACTGTTATGGAACATCGCAGATACCTTCAACGGTCTTATGGCAATCCCGAACCTGATCGGTGTCTTCCTGTTATCTGGCACCGTGTTTAAGCTGACAAAAGAATATTTTGAGACTGAGGGAAAGAATGCATAAGATTGTATATTTTTCATAAGTCAAAAAAGTGGGGCTGTCGCACTAACGTGCGGCAGCTACTTTTTAATTGAATGGAATTTCCCGTAATCCCTCCGGACTTAACACCGTCACCTTCCGGAATCCGCACTCATAGGCAATCTGTCCGGCCATGTCGAAGGCATAGGCAATGGTACTGGCACTGTGGCTGTCGGAATTGATCATGATCCGACCGCCCATGGCATGGAGCTCTTTCAATAAGATCCGGTTCGGATACGGAGCTGTCCGGTAACCGCGTGACATGGCACCGGTATTGATCTCAAACGGGAGTCCCTGCCCGTGAAGCTTTTTCATCGCTGCAAGTGCCGGTTCCAGATACGCATCCTTTGTCTCATCAAAATGCTTATATCCTTCATTAAACTTCGTAAGCAGGTCAAAATGTCCCACCCAGTCACACTTCAGACGATCGTATACTGTTCCCTCCAGCTCATAATAATCCTTCGCAAACGCGTACCAGTCACCATTCCAGAGTGTTTCCACGCCCTGTACCAGCTTTTCCTCCGTATCGTCCACACATACAAGCTGCCCGTTTTTTAATACACTGTGGGTGGAACCAATGGCATAATCCGCCTGCTGGCGCGGTCCCAGCACATCCAGTTCAATGCCGATATACAGATTCAGTTTCCCGGCATATTCCTCTTTGAGTTTCTGCAGCTCCTGCTTATAAGATGCCAGAATCGCATCAGACATGCCAAAGCCCGGCTCATACATCGAATAATCTGCATGGCCGGATATTCCAAAATCGGTAAGCCCCATGCGGTAAGCCGCCTCCACCATCTCACGGGGTGTACTCTTTCCGTCGCAGTACGTTGTGTGTGTGTGAAAATCACCTCTTATTTTCATTTGCGCAAATCCTTCCTTGTTTGGTCTTTCCATCATCCTACATACGGTACCATCTCAAAACAGTCATTTTCGCTGACTCCGTTGATCTTCCACTCCCAGTCGTCTGCTGCTTTCGTAACCGGGATCCGGCAGATGCGTCCGTCCGTAAGCTGTGCTTCCACAAAGCTCTCGCCATCGGTAGCGGTGATCGTGTAAGACGTTCCGGACGGCAGTGTTTCCTGCTTCCAGGAGTCCGCCAAAATCCCCGTTCCAACCGTCACATCCAGTTCCCGTGTCGATACCAGCGTAACCGGATATTCCTTATACATATTTCCAAGACGGTACACAGTCTCATCGGTCTTTGGAAGTCCACCCTCTCCGATATGGTAGATCCGATACGCGCTGTAAGTTCCGAGCACATCCATGCGGTCCCACAATGGGAAGCATTCCGGATCGGTGATCGGAGAACCTGACCAGCTGCTGTCTAAGGAACCCACAAAAGCTGGTGTCCCTTTGCTCAAATCAAACACGTTGATGTAATGGGCATCGTTGTCACTCTGATGCTGCAGATACAGATATGTTTTTCCATCCTCAGTGTGGATCAGGTAACCCTCGGAGGAATAACCGCCAGAAGCGCCGTAATCCTGCTCGATTAGCTTTTCTGTGTTGAGAGAGGTACTGTCGCAGGTTACGGTAATAGCACCGCCAATCCCGTATTCATCGCGGTCCACAGTATAGGAAATTGCTTCCTTCTTTCCGTCTCCGTTCACATCAGCCTCCTGGATTTCATTTTCCTGGATCTGCTTCACGTAAGATGTTTTCGATGTCTCATACTGCTTCTGGAACAGGCCTGCATTTTCCGCAAACGGAATCTCCACGCAGATCTGGCCTGCTGCATACGGTGCGATATCATACTGGTTAAACAGGATCACTACCCGGTCATTCATCAAAAACCACTGCACACTGCCGTAATCCGGCTCCCCTCCGTAAAACATGGCCTTCACGGTGTCCTCATAGCCCTCAAAAAAGATGTCCGGATCATTCTCCTCCACCAGCTTCTGGCAGACATAGTCGTAAATTCCGCCGTAATCCGCTGCAATGTCCTGCAGTGACAATTCCTTTCCGGTCTTTGTATCGTAGCAGATGCCTCTGCTGTAGGTATTTGGATGCGCACCGCCAAGCCAGCTGTACTCCCTCTGCTGCAGGCTCACCACCGTTTCATCGGCCCGGAGCGCCATCACAGTAAGCTCAGATTCCCAGTGACTATCCTCGAACATTTCCGGAGCCTCCTGATACATCTGTCTGGCATCCTCCTGGTTTTCCTTAAAGAATGTGTTCTGGTCATTTAAATTTTTCTGGTTTAATGTATCCAGGGCCTTCTCTAACGCTTCATGCCCTTTCTCCAGAAGATGCACCTGAGAGGTCTTCACAGAAAGCAGTGCCTTGTTATCCTCCCAGTCATTGTTGTATTCAGTAGTAACCTCCAGCGGCAGCACACCAGAACTGGCACTCTGCGAATCCGAGCTTTCCGTTCCAGATGCGTCTGCTCCAGTATCAGAAGCATCTGGTTCTGAGCCAGCCAGGGTAATTTCCTGCTGCGTGCCATTCTCCACACCGGAAATCCGTTCTGTGCTGCTTGCCTTCTTTGCACAGCCGCCTGTGAGACCTGCTGCTGCGATCACAAGTGCAGCGGCAGTGTATTTTAACGCTTCGTATTTCTTTTTCTTCACATTCTTTCCCTCTCTGTAATCATCGGACGCGCCACTGGCGCCTCCTCGATATGTAATGCAATAAAAGCAAGCCCTGCCACATCGTTTTGTGCGGGCAGGACTGCTTTCTTCGTTGTTACATTCTATTACATTCTTCTGGCTTCTGTGATACCGGATTGTTTCGCACTGTGTGTTCCCATGATCCTGATTATCTCGCAAACAGCACCAGCTTCTGCGCCTGGTTCTCACTATCACTCCACACCAGCAGTTTGCTGCCCTGCTCTACATCTTCCAGGGAAACGATCTGTCTGGTCAGATACGGCATGATGCTGCAGTCCGCAAAAACCGCGTACTCGGTGCCTGCTGTGGAAACAAGAGTCCAGCTTCCATCCGCGTTTTCCGTCATAGATTTTGCGGTGATACATTCCGGTGCTTTCATATCAGCCGGAATCTTGCCAATGATGACTTCTCCGCTCGTCTGCGGCGGAAGGCTCATGGTCATGGCCGGTCCGATATAAGCATACACCGTCTCTCCTGCCTGAAGATCCTTTGCCTCAACCGGATAACCATTCTCGCCATCCAGGATCAGGGTGTCACCGGAAATATTCACAATGACCTCGCCCTCAAACACATTGCCGGACGGACAGTCCATGTCGATGCTTTCATTATCCGCACTGATGATAGTGCCCCAGATGGGTGCCTGCTCCTGCGTCTCCGGACTCTGCATGCCCGGTCCTGCTGCCTCACTCTGGCTCATGCCGCTTCCGGCTACGATGGTCGGGGACTGTGCCGCCATGGCGGTCAGAACCCCTGCTGCAGTCATCAGTGCTGCCATGCCAATGGCGGTGATGGTTTTATTATTTTTTCTCATACTTTCTATCTCCTTGTCTGTAATCATGGTTCGGCGTGAACATATGCCATGGCACATGTTTTCTGCCGTATCGTTTTGGTTACAGGATCACACTGCTTTCCTTCACGCACCCATAGTATACCAGAGAGGAATCTTAATTACCATTGATTATTGTGAACGTTTCTCTTAAGGATTTATTACCGCGTACCGATGTTCTTCTTCCTGTGCATCCAGAAAAACATCCCAAGGCACAGTGTTACCTGCACCAGGCTGGAGGCCGGGGTGCCAAGGCCGATCTGAAACAGTGTGGCACCCGGGATGCGGCTCACCAGCCATACAATGGGGATTCGCACACCAAAGGCACCAATCAGGCCCTGCAGCATGACAAACAGCGTTTTCTCACGTCCATTGAAGTAACCGATGAAGCAAAACAGGAAGGAGGTCAGCAGGCAGTCAATGGCGTAGGCCTTTAAGTAGCTGTGGGCTGCCGCAATAACCACCGCATCGGACGAGAACAGGGCCGCCATGAGATCCCCATGGAAAAAGGTCAACACGCACATGATAAGGCCCACACAGAAAGCCGTAGAAACACCGCATAACAGTGCCCGGTCGGCACGCTTCGGATTGCCCGCGCCCATATTCTGAGCCACGAAGGCCGACATGGACTGCATATAGGCAGACGGCACCAGCATAATGAACACGCATACTTTCTCGGCCACGCCAACGCCTGCAGAAGCTGTCACGCCGAAGGAATTGACCACGGTCTGAATCACCAGGAAGGAGGCTCCCACCAGAAACTCCTGAAGTCCCACCGGAATGCCAAGCTTTAACTCCTTGCCGATCAGCTGCCGGTCAAAGTGGATATCTCCCCGCTGAAAGGCAAAGGGCAGTGTTCTCCGGCAGATCATGGCCATGGAAATGATCACGCTGACCGCCTGGGCCAGCACCGTGGCTGTTGCGGCACCAGCGGCTCCCATATGAAACCCGGCCACCAGAAGAAGGTCTCCTGCAATGTTGATCAGGCAGGCAATGACTACGGTAAGCAATGGTGTCTTTGAATCTCCAATGCCGCGGAACACCGCGCCCAGCACATTATAAGATACAATAAATACCGCGCCCGCGCCGCAGATCCGAATGTAACGCACGGTCTGGGCAAAGGCCTCCTGCGGCGCATGCAAAAGCCCCGCAAGTACCGGCGCTCCCGCCACCAGAAGCACGGTTAACACCACCGATACCACCGCAAACAGCCAGATCCCGGCACCAATGGCCTTTCCGGCATCCCTCTCCTTTTTTAATCCAATCTTCTCGGCCACCGCAATGGTAATTCCCATCGACAGGCCGGTAATAATATTCGTCACGGTAGAAAGCAGCATGCTTCCTGTCGCCACACCGGACACATCCACCGTATCCGCAAACCGTCCCACAATCAGAAGATCCGCGCCGCCATAAAGCGCCTGCAGAAGAAGGCTGAATAAGACCGGAATGGCAAAGGTCAGAAGGCTCTTTAAGATATTTCCCTCCGTAAGACTGTGTTTCTGATTCATTTCACGTTCCTCCGTATGTTTGAATTTCATGCAATTCGCGGATGCTTCCGCGATATGGAAAGCAACAAAAAAGCCGTATAAGAATGCAGACATCTCAGCCTGCCGTCTTATACGGCTTATCATTTCTTATGAATGATTTGCCCTCCGAACGAGCACTGTTATTATAGCAAAGTGAAAGGGAATGTCAAGAGCGAACTATCCGAAAATCATTCCTCATCCAGCACCCGCGCATACTCCTTCTGCGGCAGCGGCTTTGAGAAATAATATCCCTGGATATAATCGCAGTCGCAAGCTCTTAAGAACGCAAGCTGCTCTGCGGTCTCTACGCCTTCGGCTACCACCTTCATGTCCATGCGGTGGGCCATCTCGATGATGGAAAGAACCATGTTGTCTTCCTTTCGGCCCTTGCCAATGGACTGGATAAAGCCCATGTCCAGCTTCACCACATTAAAGGAATAATCGCGCATGGTGCTGAAGGAGGAGGTTCCGCTTCCAAAATCATCGATGAGAATCTTGGCACCCTGCTCCCGCATTTCCTCCAGGAAATGGCTTCCCATCTTCGTAATGTCCGTGTAGGCAGATTCTGTCACCTCATAACGCACCATGTCCGCAGGCAGATCGGTCTGGAGTATATTTTTCCGGATCATCTGAATGATGTGTTCATCCATCAGATCCATGCGGGACAGATTGACCGATACCGGATACACGGCCTTTCCCGCATGGTAACGCTCCCGCTGGAATGTCAGCACCTGCTCGGCCACAAAGAAATCGAGCCGGGTGATATGTCCGCTCTTTTCCAGGATCGGGATAAAGCGCCCAGGCGATACCATCCTGCCCGGCTCCGGAATCCAGCGCACCAGCGCCTCTGCTGCCACAATTTTTCCGGTCTTAGCCTCGTAAATCGGCTGGTAATAAACCTGGAACTCATGACGCTCCATGGCCTGGTCCAGATTGATCATCACCAGGCACTCTTCCTCATAATCCTGCTTCATGCTGTCCTGATAAATGGCATAGGGCTGCACATAGTGATTGGAAATGTAATTTTTCGCCAGCTTGGCACGGTCACACATCTCCGACACCTTGATCTTTGTATCTGCCGGGATATAATAAATGCCGCAGTGGCACTGCACATTGATGTGCGTCTCCTTCTCCCCATAGGTAAAACGCAAAACCTCCATCATCCGCTTTAAATCGAGCTGTTCTTCTCTTACCAGCGCCACAAAATGATCCGTCTCCATGCGGGCAATGATGACTGGCTTTAAAAAACTGTTCTGCAGCACCTCCACGCTCTTTTTCAGGATCCGGTCTCCCATCTCATAGCCAAACAGGTCATTAATGGCCTTAAACCGCATGATATTAAAGTACAGGATGGCGTAGCGGTTCTCAGGGTTGCGCATCAGGATCGTCCCGGTGCGGTTTAAGAATCCATCCCGGTTCAAAAGCCCGGTCTGGGAATCAATCTGCATTTCCCTGGTCATATCGTCGATGACAAACATGATCCGGCTGTCACTTTTGTCAAACCAGTAATAAATATAGCGTTCCACATCATGATTCACATTGTGGATGATGAAGGAATACTGACCGGTCTGCTCCAGCCGACAGCGCAATCCCGCCAGGTCCGTACACTCCACAAAGCGGTCCCGCTCTTTCGCCTGAATGTGGGTGGCGCACATCTGGTCAATGATTCCCTGATACGGAACGTTCTTCTTCACCGGAATACTGGTCTCCGAAAAATGACAGGAACGGAAATTGATCATGGCGTGATCCAGATTCACAATGCCCATTGTCTTATACTCCTTCTGGTAAATGATCTTATTCATCATGTCATCCATGTAATGGCGGGTCTCATCCCGGATAAAGATATGGGCCTCCAGCGGCGTTTCCAGAGTCCGCTGAAACAGGTATACCATCACCTCCACAATAATCAGGCGTTCCGCGACCACCAGATGACACTGAATCCGTAACAGATGCCGACCATCCCGGTAGCGTTTCTCCAGATTTTCCCGCGCCAGAAGCTTTCTGGTCCGCTCACGGTGGCGGTCATGGCTGATGTAGCGGTACAAATGCTCCTCCAGCCATTCCTGCGGATCAGCACCGTTTTCTCGCTCCGGATTTTCTTGTTTCTCCATCCCGGAATGCTGCTTTTTCTGGTCTTCGCTGTCCTTTCCCTCTACCATTACCTCATACAGCCGGTTCTCCGTCACATCAATGTATAATTCTGTTTCCCGATAGTCTACTTCTCCTGCCTGTAATAACATGTCATCCTTCTTCCCGGCCTGCCACAGCCTCTTCTCTTTTATTTTGTATCTTCCTGTACTCCTGCTTCCTGTGAAACTTCCTGGCCTTCACCGGCCCGTTCCTTTCGCGCGAATACCAGCGCGCGTCCCTGCTCAATCTGCCGGTAGCAGGTAGACAGCATCAGAATCTCATCTCCACTGTCCACATCCACTCCCGTGTCATACAGCCGGTTCTTCTTCAAATAAGTAAGAAACGCTTCCCATCCCTCCGGTTTTTCCGGATCTCTATCAATATAAGAGAACAGCTTCCGGTTCTCCTCTTCATTCAAGCTCGTAAACAATACGGCAAATATATGATACCTGCCTCCACCTCCCGCATGGTCAAAGATCACATCCGGGTGCTCCGTAAAATAAGACGCATCCTTGTAAAAGCGAAGGGTGCTGAACATCTTGGTGTTCCTGGTGTTGTGCGCATACACGATCAAGTTATCGGATGGCTTTTTGATATCGCAGCGGATATCCAGAAACGGCATTCCGTTGCTGTAAGGATTATGTTCAAAATCATATTTCAAATAATACATTCCATTGTCTTTTTCTGTCTGCATAACCGGATAGCTTAAGGGCGTGTCCGGAATGCGGATATAACCGATGCAGTCCGGGTTTTTGGCCTGCAAAGCAGCCAGATCAAAATCCGAAGTCTTCGCCACACTCTCCTTCCGTGGCACTTCAGTGCGGTAGGCGGTCTGCCATACCTCATCAATGTTGGATTCAAAACGGTACAGGGAGGCAAAATCCAGTGCCGCCACCACCAGGGCCCCAAAGAATACCACCTTGCTGACCCGGTTGATCCATCTGCGTACGTTCATGTTGTCTCCCTCACTTTCCCGTTTTTCGCGGCTGTTTTCTCACCGCGGTTCCCGCAATGTGCAAACAGCCGCCTGGTTTCATTCTGCCATTCCAGGCTGTCTTAATTTTTTACTTCACGCGGATCTCCCACACATTGTGGATGAACGCGTCATACTGACTCATCTTGTAGTCCTGCAGGTCTGCAGAAACCGCTACAAATTCCTTCTGTCTTGCCACCGGAATCACCGGCATGGTCTGGTTGATGACCGTGTTGGTCTCCTTTAAGGACTTCTCCAGGGATTTCCAGTCGTATACGTGGGAAAGGCTCTGAAGACTGCTCTGCAGCGCTTCATTGGCCGTGGATGTATTCAGCCCCTGACTATTCTGCATCAGACGCTTGTAAGCTGACGGTTTCTGCCAGTCACCGGAGCTGGAAATCAAAAGGTCGTAATTGCCAAGCATATAGACTTCCCTTAAATACTCGGACTGCTCCAAGGACTTCACCTCCACAGAAAAGCCTGTATGGTTCAGGCCATCCTTCACTTCCTTCGCAATCTCCTTCTGGATATCGCTGTCGGCAAGAACCGGCAGCACCAGCTTCATGGACGGATCGCTCATCTCCTCTTTTACGCCCTTTAACAGCTCCTTTGCCGTATCCCGGTCTAGAACTGCCGGATCATCTCCGGCCAGGCTGCTATTCTCCCAGGCCATGGCATCTGCCTGCATGAGATACCGTGAAAGCGCTCCTCCTGCCAGGGAATCCCGGTCGATGGAAAGAGCCGCTGCCCTGCGGGCATCCGTGCGGCGAAGCAAGGAGCAATCCCTGTTCACCGACAGATAAAATACAGAATCCATTGGTTTTTCATAGATTATGAACTGTTTTGCATCGTAGAACGGATCAAAATCAGAACCACTTCCATTCAGTACAGCCACATCAATTTCATTGCGGCTGATGGCATCTGCCACCTCATAGGTTCCATACGGAACAAATACCACAGTTTTGATATCACGGATTTTCTCATGATAATACACGCTAGCCGTCAAACGGATATTTCCGCCGGTCTGCCCCTCTTCCTTCACATAAGCACCGGTTCCAATGCCCGCAGTGGAAATCTGCGGCAGCACCAAGGCTATACCATCTTCCATGTTCTCCGGGCGTTTCTGAATCTGGCACTCCGCGATCAGGGCATTATCCGGTGAAGGCACCGCGAAATGCACTGTCACGTGCTTTGCGTCCGTCACTTCAATGCCGGACGGGATCTCCACAGAACCATTCCGGAATTCTTCGAGTCCCTCAATGTTTAAATAGAGGCTATCTCCATCCTCCTCGGCTGTCAGACACATAGCTGCAATGGAAAATGCCACATCCGCTGCCGTCATCTCTGTACCGTCACTGAAACGGATCTTGTTCTCCAGGGTAATCTGGCAGGAAGTTCCGTCCTCACTCATCGAAACGGATTTTGCCAGGACACTGTTGAAATGACCATCACCTCCCATCCGCATCAGCGGTTCAAAGATCATGGCTGAAATCATGCGGTCTCCCTCATTCTGTGCATAAGCAGGATTCGTGACGCCAAGGGCATCATTCACCAGAACGTGCAGCTCCTTTTTACGGGCCGCGTCTTTCTGAATGCCATCCGCGCTTCCCTCCCGCACCATCGCAAGACCAGAATCATCCGCGAAGATGCCAAGGAACACCTGCGGTCGGCTGAAATAAACTACCGCTCCTATAACAAGGAGCAGGGCCGCCGCTGTGGCAGCGACAGCCCTTTTGTTACTGAATTTTCCGGAAGCACGCTTCTCACATGCCTCCGTGTTCTTGCTCCCGAAAAACTTCATACTTATTATTTGTCCTCGTTTTTCTTATCCTTATGTTCTTCTTCCTCGTCCTCCTTGCGGCGGCGTGTTGCGAACATCACAGCGCCGGAAATGAGAGCTACGAAGAATGCGCCAAGACCGATTGGGAATACACCCGTCTTCGGAATTGCGAAGAGACCAGGATTCTCCTCCTCTGCCGGTCCCGTTGTCTCCTCCGGGAACGGTTCGATGGTCGGCATGGTCGGCTGCGCAGCCGCGTGACCGCCGCCACCATGACCGCCGTGGCCACCAGGTCTGTTCGGCTGTGGTTCATCCGGAATTACCGGCTTCTCCTGAGCGAACATACCTGCATCCATCGTCAGGTCGTCTTTGATGTAGCGCAGATTCGGCATCCAGTCGGAGGATACATTGGCTTTCGCAAGGCTTCTTACAGCTCTCGCGAAGTTCTGCACTGCAGGCTCCTCGTAAATGTTAAACTCGGAAGAAATACCGATCCGGTAGCAGCTGTTTTCATCTACCATACCATTGACATCGCCAAGTCCGGATAACAGATCTTTGTTCCGGTTGCCCGGATCATAGATACCAGGGATTTCCAGTTCGGTTCCCTTCGGGATCCGTCCGGAGATCAGGTTGCTGTCGCCAGTCAGATTATTCTTTAACTGGTTGCCAAACATCTTGTCCAGACGATCCACACGCAGATCCATAAACGCATTCGACGGAACAATATCACTGTCTTCGCGCTTATTGTTGGTCTGGAGATCAGACCAGATCATGGTTTCCTGTCCATTCGGCTGAATGATTTTTACACGGTAACGGTAGAGACGGTCTTCCGGATTCGTGGCCTTCTTGTTCACCGCCGGTACGGTAAATTCATACCGTCCATCGGATCCTGTGGTCACCATATTCGTGCCATCCTTGTAAATCTGCCATGCACCGCGGGTCTGAATACCGGTGATGCGGATCTTCTTCTTACCTGCGAGTGTGACATCGCTGCCAGCCTCACGGTCTTTATCGATCCATGCGTTTCCGGTGTTCTTCAGATCACTCTTCTGATCGGAGGATGTCGCAATCGACGGCGATGCCTTGGAAGGCGATGCCAGCGGTGCATCATCTACCACTTCATATGTGTAGTAGGCTTCGTCTGCGTCCGGATTATACCGGTACAGAATTACGGTTGCTCCAGGAACTGCCTGTTCGGAAGCATCCTGCTTACCGTCACGGTCCGCATCGTTCCAGACGTAACCACCGATCACAATCTGGTTCCGGATAAGAAGCAGTCCGGCATCCATCTGTGCGGTCCGCATCTCCCGGATCTCTTCCGGCTCATCCTGATCCATGCGCACGTGGAAGTGGCCATCGTAGCTGTTGACCAGATTCTCATCACGCTGCATGAAGCGGAAGCTGTCGGAAACACCAAGATCACTCCGGTCGATTCCGAGGCGTGCACTCAGGTTCTCGCCTGTGTAATCATCCTCAGAAAGTACCTGAACATCCGAGTTGATATCCTTCTTCTTCGGATCATCGTTGGAAACATGGAAGGTCGTAAACTCAACCTCGTCTCCATTCGCAGACTGGCTGGATTTATCCACCAGGATACGATATTCAAACGGAACCGGTTCGTCTTCCACCTTGCCACTTGCAAGCATGAGCGGCTCGCGCTCATCGAACATCGGCAGATTGTCAAAGACATACTCCCCGTTCACATTGGTCTTAACCATCGCAATGCTGATGTAGGAATCACCGGCTGCGGCTTTCGCTGCAGCAATCTTGTCCGTAAGGTCTGCACTCTGGTTCTCCAGATCTGTGATGCTTCGATCCAGAACGTTGATCTCCCGTGTCAGGACATTGTTCTCTTTCTCCTTAGCTGTTACCTGACTGGTATAAGCTTCTTTCTGGCGACGATACTTATACTCTTCTGCATTCGCCTGATCGTAGAGCTCCTGATAGTGTGCACTGTCATTCTGAAGTGCTTCCAGCTGCTCATTCAGACGATCTAACTCTTCCTGATCACCGGACTCTTCTGCTGCTGTGATCGCATCCTTTACGGTTTTGATCTCAGCATCCGCATTCAGCTTGTTCTGATGCTGTTTTTCTGCTTCCGCAGAAGCTGCTGACTGTTTCAGTTCAGCTGCATCCGCTGCCTCCTGCAATTCAGCCATCAGACTCGTGTTTTCTGCCTTCTGGCTCTGCTTCTGGCTGCGCTCTGACTCTTTGGAAGCCAGCTGCTCCAGAACGGAAACCTGTTTTTCCTGCAGCTGCTCTGCTTCGCGAAGCTTTTCATCTCTCCGCTCTACATCTTTCTTCGCCTCTGCCTGAAGGATTTCCTCCGCTCTCAGGCTCATCGGGAACAGGTAAGATCCACTGCTCCACAGATCATTCTCTGTCAGACCCAGGGCTGCCAGATCAAGATGATAATGAGCCAGATCAAACTGATATACATTCAGGAATCCATCATTCTTTCTGTACTGCAGCAGAACCGGAATCTCTGCAATGCGTTCCTCGCCGTCGTCACGAAGACCATTGTATGTCAGTCTTCCCAGTTCCTTGCCAACATCATTCCAGACTACACCATGAACCGTTCCCTTCGCGTATGGGATCAATCCGGCATCAACCGCTTCAATGGAATGAACCATATTGGCGTCATACCATGTTCCGGCAAGGCTGACCGGATTCATTCCTGCAACTGATCCGGATTCATCTGTGCCACACTCATCATACGGCAGATAGATACTCGGTTCAAGCGCATCTTTGTAGTGGAACTCTGCATGATCCGGATCAATTACCACAGTGCTGCTTCCGCCAGGCGTGCCATCCATCTTTGATTTGCCTCTCCGGTACATCCAGGTATTGCCAGCCAGATCACTGTCTGTCTGGTAATCACCAGCTGCACTGTGAAGCGATGTAGGCGTATAACCAGCCGGCAGCTTCGGAACACCTACCCGGTAACCGACCAGATAAGCTTTACCCATATCCTGCAATGTCGGCAGCTTAAACTGCCAGCTTCCGTTCTCTGTGGTTTGTACTGATTCAACAGGCACTGCATCACTTGGCGTTGCCGTCGCGTCGATAGATGCGATCTGCTCAACAAACTTCAGTTCGCCAGATTCCTCATCTTTTTCCAATGCTCTCCAGCCCAACTCCTCACCGGCCCAGCCATAAGCGTACAGATTTACTGTTACATCTTTTACACCCTGGTAGCCATCTCTGTGGATTCCGTCATATGGAGCGCTGCTTCCATCCGGAAGCTTCTGCACATCCGAGGAGTCATCCCAGATCACACCGGTCATGACACTGGTATCCGCCCGCATGACGCCGAAACCAATCTGCATCTGCGGCTGTCTGCGAAGAACAAAGCCTGTCGTTTCATCTGTGATGTACAACGGATTACCGGAAGCATCTTTCGGAGCTACAGTCTTGAACGCATTCGTAGATCCATCCTGCTTTCCGTCATTATCATAGTCGTACTTCAGCGGATCTGAGTAAAGAGACTGCGTCAGTCTGTAGAGCGTCTTTCCACCGGTTCCTGTCGGCAGAAGCACGTAGAATACATACTCTTTATCCGGATACATATACGGGAATACATACTCACCAGTCTTCAGATCCTCAGAAACTCTTGCCTGTGTATCTGGCGTATCCGGATCTGACGGCTTCGGCAGCTGTGTATACGTCATCATCGGCTTGCCTCTCATGTCCAGAGCCGGAAGCAGAGCGCCAGACGCGTCTTTCTCCTGGCCTTTCAGGACTGCAACTACCTGAGCGGCTCTCGGATTTGTCTCACCGTACTCGTAATCAACAAAACCATGCTCCTGGTCATCGCCCTCTGCAGAGTCGTAAATACCATTCACATTCTCGTCAATCCATACGGTTCCTCCGTATACAACCGGAAGTCCTACGCCAATATCGTAGGATACCCGCTCTTCATCTGTGTCGGAAGCCTCTACATGGATGACATCCGAGGTAAGGAAGGTCAGGGTCTTCGCGTCAAACTGACCGGTACCTGCCGCACCAAAGCCATCGAAATGATCATCCGGTGTCAGCACCTGCATGCCTACGGACGCATCGGCTTTCTTTCCAATCTCCCATGTGGTAAGACCGTAATCATTGTACTCCTCCGGCATGGTGAAACGTAAGCGGTAATTGCCTGGCAACAGATTCGGGAATATGTAGTAACCCTGGTTGCCATAGTAATCGGACTTTGTCACGGTGCTAAGCGGACCATAACCGGAAAGGACTTCTCCCGTAGATGCATCATACATCGGTTTTCCATCCGGATTCAATCTCGGGTACTTTCCATCGGCACGCTTCTCGCCAACAGCCTCACCGTTGTAGTTACACGGCAGACCATTTTCATCCAGAAGCTCTACCTTAACTCCATTGATACCAGGATCCGGAAGTCCGTCACCCCAATCCGGATCGTAAACCAGATTGCCTGTGTCTGCATCTTTCCGTGCCGCTTTCCGCTTTGGCAGCAGTCTGGAGAATCCGGTTTCTGCTGTGCCTTCCGGTACAGCATACTCGATCTCATCCTGCTTTCCGTTCGCGTTGTCGTCCAGCCATACATAATCACCAATCTCGCCCCGGTCTTCCGGATTGAATACATAAGTGATCGCATTACCAGACTCCTGCGGTTTATCACCATCGGTTGTTCCAACAAAGCTGTTTGCTGCCTTGTATTGCTGAACTCTTTCTGATATAGATGCCTGCTTTATCTCATCCTTTGCGGCAATGTAAACCGGAAGGTTCAGCGGTGTCTCCACCCGATACTTCAGGATAAATGAAGTGGTTGCATACATCTTATACTCACTCGTATCATCCCATTTCTTAAAGGTTACCGCAATATCCCGCAGGGATTTGCGAAGTTCCTCATAATGTTCCGGATGTGCCTTCCGATATGCATCCAGCTCTTCCAGCGTAATGTGGTTGTCCTGAATCCGGTTACCCTTTGTATCATAATTGATCTTGTTATTCGGCCTGTCAGTTCCGTAAGCGGATACCGCAAGCTGCTGATACAGGTTGTTATAAAAATCATTTATGTCACCGCGAAGATTCAGCGGGAACAGATTGTTGATACCGCCTGCCTGAATACTGTCTGCATCCGAAACATCCAGAAGTCCTATCTCATTCGGATCTCCATCCTGAGACCGGTCTACCACAACCGGTCCGACCCAGATCTGATACTCCTCATCCGGAATATTGTAGCTTCCATCCGAATTAGCCTTAATGCCTTTGTCCGTCACACGTCTGATCTGCTCATCTGCCGTTGTTTTCATGGTCAGCGTAAAGTTTTCTTTTTCCGGAAGCATCCACGGATTCCACATGGAACTTCGACTAACTGACTTTCCGTTCGATGAAATAATACGTTCATCTTCCGGATACGGAAGCACATCATACAGGATCGGCTCCAGCTTTAATGAAGTATCCGGCTCTGCAATGCTGTATTTTGCGGAGTTGATCAACAACAGGCTGTAGTCATAGTTCTCACCTTCCAGAACCGGAACCGGAATACTCTTAGACGATAATTCTTCATCCGGATCCAGCACGGTGCTGACCAGTTTCATTCGTGGGTACTTGCCCTCTATCTCGAAACCAATCACATCATTTCTTACCATCAGCAGCATGTCAGAGGTGTTGCTATCGTTATCATAGTCTTTACCATCACTGACTCTGTGAATACCAGTTTCCTCCGGGTCATCGCTCTTCCATTTTACCCACTGCGGGTTACCTACCTGGTCGGTTGCGTAGGCATTGGTTTCCTTATCGCGGGTAAGCGGGTCGGACGCATCCGATACACGGCTTCTGGCCAGATAATCAATCACAATCGTATCACCCGGCTTTAAGGTACCGGTAAAGAAGAACTTCAGCAGGAATTCATCACTGGAATCCGTACTGCACGGCTGATAGCCAACACCGGAATTCTTCAGATCCGCATCTGTGTACTGCTGCGGCTGCTCTTCCTTAATGACATTTCCATCTGCGTCGTACTCCCTGTGAACAACACGGTAAGTCCAGTACAACGGCTCATTTTCACCATAGGAGTTCTGTTTTCTCGTGAAGGCCGGATTCAGCGGATTTGTGGAATCCTTTTCAACCTCGTCATACGGCACATACGAGAAGTTCTTGGAATCAATCAGTAATACCTTCGGAACCTTCACCACAATGGTCGGGTTCATGAAGTTATCTTCCTTCTGCTCCGCATCCGGATCTCCGTAGTCTCTCAAACGATCCTGATCAATGTTGTCCAGCGTTACCGTAAAGCCAACCAGATTACTGGTTGACGTTACATTCAGTTCGTTAGACCATGCAAAGTACCGGTTCTGTACCTTGCCGTCTTTACTATTCTCCTTGAAGTAACGGCCATCCAGTTTCAGTTCTGCGTATGGCTTATACTGCGTCAGGATCATACCAGAACGACTGTATACCTCCGCATAACTCTTTCCTGGTTTATCGCTGGTTCCATAGTGCCTGTAATCATTGCTGTATAATTTGCTGTATCGTCCCCTTCCATACTTAATGTATGCGGTTGTATAGTTAGCCGTATACGTGCTGGTTCGAAGCTGCATATTGTTGTCATTCGCAACATCAAGGTTCATACAGATCAGACCACCATCTGTCTGCATATCATCTGCATTCGATGAGGTTGCAAACGAAACTTCATGTCTCGGATAATATCCATTTACAGACCCATCTGCCAGATTCTCAACCGTATGGGCATCCTGCTTTCCAGCCTTTCTGTAATCCGTATCGACATCCAGTCGGAAGCCCGCGGGGATCGGATACTTCTCCATGACTTCCTCATTATTACCACCGGAAATAACCCACATGATCTGGTTAATATCCTTCTGAATCTTAGGTAATATTTCGACACCATTTTTCTGTGCATCGCTTCCCTTGAGTTTTGCCAAAGAATAACTAATTGCATCACCATTGATATCAAGCAGCGGTTCCCACATGGAGTTACCCAAATCAAAGCCATCGGTAATCTCCTGACGGTAATCTCCAGTTTTCGTTCTGGAAGTATAATACAGGCTTACGGTCAGATTTTTCTCCAGTTCATCTACATAATCTTTCGAAGCAATGCCAATGTCCGGAAGTCCCTTATCCGGAATCGACCATACACCAGGCTTCACAGATTTCACCGTTGTGGTTACCTTATAAGCGGAAGAATACTCGCTTAAGTTTGCTGCTGATATATCCGGGCTGTCCTCGTTCAGTCCTCTGCCGTACAACGGCAGGTTGGAGACTGTATAGAGTGCTCCGACTGTACCACGCAGGAGGCTGGTCTCTGCCATATACATGTTGATGTCATCTACAGACTTGTAAGCCGGATCTGTCGGTGATCCGCTTCGCATCTCTACCGGACGGCTTGTTGTTACCCTCGCGTATCCCATCGGGCTTACCACGCGGAAACCTGCTGCCGTATCAAAGGCATAACGGTCTTTATGACCTTCTGTATTTCTCTGGTTATAGCTCTTATCCTCACCAGCGCGGGTTTCAATGCTCAGCTTATTGTTCGTCTGCAGGTTCAGACTGCTGTTCGATGCCGGGTTGATGAATTTCGAAGCAGGAAGCTCTGCTCCATCCCGCACAGTTGTTTTCTCTACCGGACTGGAACCATCCTGACTGTAGGTATCCGTACCGCTATAGTACGAAATACTGTCTTCATTCTGATTTCCAAACCAGCCTTCCTGACTGGAGCTGTTCTCCGGTTTCACCAGGATTCCCTGATCCGGAAGATCATAATGACCATCCAGCTTCTCCAGGTTTACAAACGCGCGGTTGTAGAAAATTTCCTTACTGCGTCCATTCTCATCATAAAGGCTGTCTGCCGCTTCCGGGTCTCCTACTGACGGAATATTTACTACCTTGGTGCGGATCTTTACTGCAAATTTCTGACCGCTTGCCAGGTAACCGGACGGGCGGTTGCCATCTACAATGCTCTTGTAGGCATCTCCCTCATTTTCTGCGAAAGGCTGATCCGAATTCTCCACGGCTTCCTGTGTTGTCAGGACAGCCGGAGGAATTACCGTGATCCGGACGAAACCATGCTCAACCTTGTCATCTGTGATATCTCCTGGTGTCTCATCGTAGATCGTCCATCCCTCTTTCTTCGCCTGTTCTGCTGTCAGAAGCCTGTCTCCCTTTCCAAACTCATCATAGGTCTGGATTCGGATACCGCTTAAGTTCTCATCCGAGTCGTAGGTCAATGTCCACGGCAGGTAATCCGAGAATACGAAAGCACCATGCGCAACATGTCCGCTCTCTGAGAGCTTCTTGCGTCTCAGACGGAGAGATTCTTCATACTGGGTTAATTTCGCAGCATCCTCCTCGTCATCCGGATTCGAACGATGCACCTTTAAGGCCACATTGCTGCTGTTAAGCAACACTTTTTCTGGCTCTAGCGGCTTTCCATTCGTATCCGTCGGATCTGTCAGATCGTCCAGAACTCTCCGGTTTCCATTTTCATCCGTCAGATACTCGTTCTTAGCATAGTTCTTCTGGTTGTCGAGACGGCTGTTCTGCGCACTCTGACCTCCGGCATCCGGATTGCTGCTGTCGTTTTCTTTCTGCATCGGTGAATCGGAAGGCTTGTTCAGTACGGTGATCGTGTACCACAGACGGCTTCCATATCCGATACCATTCTGATCCAGACCATTGCCGGCTGCATCTTCCACGCTATCCTCTCCGATTATAAGGTTCGGATTCTCAGCATAGTCATCGTAGTCAGATTCATATCCTGTGCCATCCTGATTCGGAAGGCTGCGACCCTGATAATCCGGCCAGCCATCATTATCACCTGTACCTGAAGATTCCATGTCCAGAGCAACCCTCTTGTCCAGCATGATGTTCGGATTCTTCACGTAGATCTTCATTGTGTTTTCCACAAATGCGCCGCCTACGGTCTTTCCATCCTCCTGCATGCCAGGCTGTTTGTTTCCGTTTACATCCAGATCCTGATACAGAACTGGAACCGGTTTTCTCAATCCATGGCCACCGTTGATTACCCGCGCGGTCAGAAAACCTTCCTTTTCCAGGTCGGACTGTTCCTTAATATTATTACCAGAATAGTCCTCCACATCAACAAAGGAAGAGGTGTCTGATTCCTTGCCACGCTCCATGTCACCAAGCAGCGTGCGGTCTTTGATTCTGCCATCCGGTCCAGTGCTGTCCAGTCTGGTATCACGGAAGATGTGGTAACTATTCCTATGATCATAATCCCTATAACTGTAACTCTCTGGATAACCAAACCGCTCACCTGTTCCACAGTTCACATGATCCATGTAATAACCACTATACTCCTGTCCTACGCTGAACGGATTGCCCACTTCATGGAAAACAGAATCTCCCTTTTCGTTGTCATTCCGGTCATCGGTCAGGAACTTGAATCCGTCGATCCAGGCCGAAGCAAAGCTGCGGCTCTGCTGCCATCTGCGAAGAAGAATATTGCTCTCCGGCTCATTCTCCTTTGCATAGGCGATGCTCTGATCATGATCATTCGAAGCTGTTACCTCTGCATCCGGCATCTCCACAGCCATCACCCGCACATCCATCTGGATATTTTTGTTCCATGCAAGCTTCGGTGCATTCAGAACCTTATTCATATCCTTTGAATCCTGCGGATTCGTGAGCGGATCATAGGAGTCAGAGTTTACCACAGCCACGCCTTCCTTCGGAACCAGGCGTACCATGTAGCGTTTTGCTTCTGCAATGTACTCCACTTCAGCACGGTAATTCTTACGGGATACCGTTGGATCGGAGATTGTCTGATTTGCGTCAGCTGACGGTATTCCATTCTTATCCTGCAGGGTGCTTACATTCCGTACCCGAACCATAAAGTCAGGATCAGAATTGCTCCAGCTCTGCTCGGACTGCGGATTCTTCGGCCACGGCTTTCCGTCTTCATCTACCGGTACAATACCCTCCGGCAGTAATACAGAAAGAGTTGGCACCGGATAAGCTGCGCCATCCTGCACTTTTGCCTTATTGATATCCGCAAGATTGGCCGGATTCTGATAAATGCCCTTCTCTGTATCATACGTCTGAATATAACCACCATTCAGATCATCATAATCTGGCACATATCCATAATTGTTGTTATATGAAATAAACGGATATGTATATTTCAGAACTTTTCCTGATCCTGTTCCTGACAGTTCATCATACGGCAGATAATGTAGCGTCTTTGCACTTTCCTGAAGTTTACCATCAATACTGCTATAACGATAGCCCAGCTTCAGATTATTCATCACAGACTGGTTTTCCGCAAACAGGCTGATGGTAAACGGGGTCTCCAGTTCCTGATAAAACTCATCGAATTTTGTCTGGTTCTGAATCGGTATGGTGCCATCGGCTACTTCACTCCAGTGGCGTACTACCGGCTTTAAGAGTCTTGCCTGGCTTCCGCTGACTGCATAGTGGCTTGCGCCATCCCAGTAGTCTGTAAACGCTGTATGGCTGTCCAGTTTCTTTGGGATTTTCTCTGTGGTCTGCGCTTTTTCATAAGTGGAACTGAACCAGTTTCTTCCAGTGAAATACGGAGTAAATGGTGCGTATACACGAGGATTGCTAGTAGATATATAGCTCGAATACGGACTATAAGTATAATATCCTTTGTACTTATAGAATTTATCCATACCATAGATCTGCTGGTAATTGTTTTTCGGCAGCCAGGATGTATAACTATTGTTCGCCATACCCGGGAGCATATCACCGCTTCGATAGCTCTCATCGTAGATCTGGCAATACAGCGCATTCTGATTCTGCGTTCCATCCTCTTCCGTCCACGGAGCCACATAGACCATATCATAGTATTTTTCCTGATCCGGCTGTCCATATACCACGCCGGAGAGGTCTACCGTAATCTGGTACTGTTTTTCCGTACTGGGCTCAGTCAGATTTCTTCCCCACCACTGTTTCAGCGGATTTTTCACCTGAACCTGCACTACCCACGGCACATCTTCATCGCTGTAGTACGAATCCGTCTCTTCTATACCAGAATCATAATCATCCGCGAGAACCGGATCCTTGGCAATCTTCGGTGCCTTGTACAGTTCTGCCGTATGACCATCTTTATCTAGCTTCTTTACCGGACTACCATCTTTGTCTGGCCGCTGCAGAATGATTGCAGAAGTCTGCAGCTGTATGCTTCCAACAGTTGCCGTATCCGTATCTCCCAATGCGCCACCATACTGCGCATCGCGAATCACCGGGTTATCATCATCATCCAGCTCCGGCATGGTGCCAAGCGGATATACATAGGTAAAGGTTACACCATCTAACGGCCAGTCACCATAGTTGATTGCGGTCAGGCGTGTCTGAAATTTATCGCCATACTGCATAGCCGGTGTGTACACACGAAGATTCGGATCTGCATACAGGAAACGGCTATAACCACTGGTGTATTCTTTCGCCTCAATCTGGTCATTCTCCCCATTGATATCTCCGGCATAATACCGGTCGGTCATCAGGTTTGCGTATCCGGCCAGCCATGCCATCTGCAGATGGAGACTATCCTCGGCCCAGAGAATGTTTTCTGCCCAATCCGGATCCGTTTCATTTTTTTCATCCGCTATGTCGTTCGACCATTTTTCAATGCCTCGATCCACATAATTTGCATAATCCTGCTTAGGATCTTTTGTTGGGTCATTCGTCTGTGCCTTTGTCAGCTGATAGGTACGGGCATTCATCAACAGGCTGTACCAGTCACAATCATGATGAGTATTAGATGAGATTAATCTCCAATACCTGAGTTCCTGAGTCTGCTCTGCACTTGCAGCCGCAGGCGTTTCTGCGTCCACCACAACACTCTGACGCTGACCTGTCTGCATGTCAAAGTCAAAGAATCGTCCGGAAACCCCATGGTCTCCAAGAGATCCTGAATTATTATTTGAAATCGCCTTATTTCCAGGGATTTGTACCGTGCTCCGATCCAGGAATTCATACCGCGGCTGTTTTGTATCATCCCAATAGAGCCGATCAGTCTTCTGCTCCGCTCCCGTCTCATCGGTTGTCACAGTCTGCTTCGGAACATAGGAAGTTACATTTCCTGCCTCATCCAATACTGGAATATAGCACCGGCTCATGCCATCCCGCTTTCCAGTAAATCCAACATCATGAAGCAGCAGGTTCATATCCATTACCTGCGTTCCCGTACTACTGATGTAAGGTCCCCTTGGATTCTCCGAGCTGTTTATAGCATACTGTTGATAGTTATACTCACCAATCCGTGGCAGATACATGATCTTTCCGTTTTCATCCGAATCCTTAAAGGTCGTAACCGGAAGTTCCTTCTCATTCGCCCTGGTCTTGTAGCTGATCTCAATCTTCTCTCCGCGTTCCAACGCAGAGGTAAGATCTTTGCTGGCAAAGGTGTAGGTATAAACATAGTAATCGGTATCATATGCTCTGGTACTGCCTGTAGTATTATTCGGGGCAATCTCTCCTGCAACCTGGCTCATGGTATTGCGGTCAAATGCCTCCATACCACCAACATCCTGTGCCCGTAACCGGTAAACGGTTACTACCGGATCTTCATACCCCGTCTTCAGGGTCTTACCATCAGCCAGATACCACTTGACAGTAACCGCTTTCTTCACTTTGTTCCAGTCAAGGGTAATCGGATCTGAACCAATCGGAATCCGCTCTCCAGTCTCTGGATCTACCGGAACCAGTTCAGCTGGAAGGGTAAGGTAACTTGCCGGTACCTTATCAATGACTGTCGGCTGATATACCGGACCGGTACCCAGTACATGTTCCTTTTTAATACTACTGCTGCTGACTGAGTAGTTGTTAGGATCTCGACTCCAGGTATACGGATTGTCTACTTTCGCAGTTCCTGTATACTCCGGCTTTAGCGTTCCGCTAGACGTCGTATTCTCCAAATAATACCCCGGATTAGTTGTAAACAACGTATTCTGTACATTTTCTATGGTAACCTTATTCCAGAGATCCTGATTTGGACGGTAGGAATAGATCGGTTTCGCGGTCTCATTTGTCAGATCACCTTCTGCAGCAAAGGTTTCTGCCTTCATGCTGATCTGCGGCATGCGGCGCAGTACATTGGCCATTACCATTGTACCAATACCAAAACGGTAGGTATCTTTCTCGATTGCGGTTGATGTGGAATCAGCTGCATCCGATACAGAAGCCTTAACACCGGTTTCGTTCTGGTAATCCTTCTCAAAGTCTTTGGCAGGTTTGCCCCAGTTGCTGCTGGTGGCTTTTCCGGTTCCAATCGTCGTATAGTTATCCTCTGCGGAAGCGTCACGGTACCACTCCTGGGTAACATCTACCGTGTAGTTATACCCGTAATCCTTCGGAACGACATTCTTCTTAATGTCTGCCCAACAGCTGCTTCCATAAAGCTTAACAACCGGAACTGTCAGATAATCTCCTGTTGCTTTGTCCACGGCATTCAGTCCGATGTACTCCAGACGCAAGCGCGCAATCTCTCTCGGATCAACCGGACGATAACGGCCATCTGGATAATCGTCATCTGGTGTATGCCAGTAATACCACTCCTCTCCCTGTTCAAGCTCCGAATCATGTCCACCTAAGGCTTTTATCTCTTCTGCGGAATATACCTTCCGGTATCCATCCTTCGCATAGCGGTCTTTAGCCGGATAATCCGGATCATATGCAACATCCAGCAACTTCGAATTCTTAATCGAATCCTTAAGTTCCCCATCCTCATTCAGATCACCCCGGAACTGTATATACATCACTGCAGTCCGGTCACTATCCGGATACGACTTCGAATCACTTCCGGATACGGCATTGTACGCCAGCTCATCCCAGGATGGCAGACGGTTTAATTTGAAACCCTGAAGTTCTTTCAGATCCTTCAGTCCATAACGCTTATAGGCTTCCATCAGATTCTTATTGCCAGAGAGGAAATCCATAGTGAGATCCATATACGCTGCATAGCGCTTCGGCTCATTGCGGATTGTACCTGCCGTTGCATCATTGCTGTTGCCATTCGCAGTTCCGACTGTCAGAACCGCCGTTTCTCCATCGAGTTTCGTATCCATATGGATCTTGGCAGACGGCGGAGTCTGTGGTGTATAGAACTTCATTCCACCTGATACTACCTGTGCACGGGTTCCATTTAAGTCCTCCACGTTTTCCTTTTCCGTAGTATTTCCAGACGGAATACGGTAATAAGCAACCGTTGAAGCACTGTCAATGGTCTCCTGTCTTGCACTCTGTTCAGCGTAAGAAGTATTCTTACCACTCGTTTCCAGAACACCTTTAATCGTGTTATCTTTAGAAGTATACGTGTAATCTTCCTTTGCCTTCGGATTCGCGGAACCCTGCGGTTTGGTACTCGTAAAGTAGAACGGTTCATAGTCATGGACTTTCTGTCCACCTACAAATACCTGGGTTTCCAGCAGCTTACTCTGGTTCGTCTGGGAAGTCAGGCTGGCGCTGCTGTTATTCGCAGTATTTTCCACCTCCAGCACAACCAGAATACGAATACCCTTGTTGACCGGAATTGTGCCATGGATCTGCCATACCATATCCCGTACCACGTTATTCGTTACCGTCTTTGCGCTAAACGTGGAGAACGTTCTCGCAAGATTGAAGAAGTTCGGACGTTCCATCTCCATGCCGCTGTACTCATCCTTCAGTTCCTTATTCTCCGGAACTAACGGATACGCAGCAAGATCTGTGATCGTTCCTGTTTCTCCGGTTGTATCAAACGCTTCAATCTTATCATGTCCGATCGGGGTAAATCCAACTGCATCCGAATCTGCCACAGCCACACTGACTGGCTGAGGGTCAGCACCCGGAACCTCAGAACCGTCCCGATTCACTCGCGGAAGTGTTCCCAGATCGAAATTATCCGGCATATAGATCCATCTTGCAATACGCATGCCGTCCGGTGCTACAAAACGGATTACCGGGTTGATCCAGTCAACGCTCTGACGCAGCTTACCACTCTCGGTAGGTACATCGTCTTTCGCGTTCACCGCTGTCACGTAGTAAGATACCCGGTCGCCCGGAAGCAGACTGCTGACATCGACGGTCTGGTCATACTGATTATCTTTTGTATCCGGATTGGCCTTATCAAAATCATTACCGCCATAGGAGAATCCTCTCGGCTCATGCAAATTGTTTTCCTGTGCATCTGGATCTGGGATGGAACTTTGTCCCGCATTCTTATACGGAAGGCGGTTCACTGCTATATTCAGCTTGGCTGCACGGTTTGTGAAGCGCAGCTTCTTATAGTTATCAAATTCTTTACTGATATTTTTCCATCCTTCATTATTGGATACATGGGTAACACTTTCCACACTGGCCGTATGCATATGCAGTTTTACCTGATTTGTGATGATTCTGGACAGCTCCAGCGGATTAGTTTTTACCGTTGGGCGGCTCTTTAAATCCCACTCAGGTGTTACTTTCGGATCTGCATCATGGTACTGTTCTGCAAAAATACCATCAAACAGCAGCTCTGCCGGATCTATGGTTTCGTTTCCAGTCAGTGTTGCATCACCGGCTACATTCGGTCCAAAGTAACGGAGCATATTCTGGTGATAATCATTCTTCCAGTTTGTCCGTACCTTCAGGCTGTAATCCATGGCCAGAAGATTGTTCTGTAGGAAGTATCCGCCGCCGGAATCTGCATCGAGCTTAGCCGGTGTCAGAATATCTCCATCCTTCGTTGTTCCGAACATCTTTTCTACATCGATCTCATAGTAAACCGCATCTGCATAGTTGTCCGTGCGGTTTCCGGAAGCATCCACATAGAAAATGTAATCCTTAATGTTCTTTCCACTGATGGGTTCAGCACTTCCGTCATCCTTAAGAACGGATCCGGCCTGACTCAGGTCTCCATCCACCTTAATCAGCGAGTTCAGCATTGCTTCATATAAATTATAGGTTGCAACTTTACCGCTGTCTGTCCGTCCATCTGCAGAAGTTAAGGCCCAATTTGCTTCTTTTGCTGTATACAGCATAAGTTCAGATACCGCGAACTTGTTTTCACCAACTACGTTTTTCAGCTGTTCGGTATCGAAGGAACCATTACTCTGCTTATCGCTGATGGTCTTTCGGATAAACTGGATCGGAATCCAGATATGCTGTGTCCGGAGTCCCTCCGGAAGCACATCCACATAGTTGAGTTCGTTGTAATAAACGCCGCTGTCATCCAGTCCCGGAATTTCCGTTGAATTGCCCTTCGCTGTCGTGTTGGTAGCCCATACACGGTAACGAATGCTGTTCGGCGTTTTATTATCTGCCCCGTAATCGTAGAAATCAGTGATCGGGGTAACCGTATTATCTTTCTCCAGCTGGTCATATGCTGATGAGTCAGCCTTCTTCGGGTCTATCTGGGTACCCCGTTTTCTTTCTTCCTGCGTACCTTCATCCCGGAGCCCTACTGCATTTGTCTCAACTTTTCCTGCAGGTTCTTTCTGCTTTGCATACCACATAGCCAGGTTTGCGTAATTGTGAGTCCAGTATTTGTTGCTATCTACCGGCTCCACATATACTTCCGTGGTAGTATGATAACAAGAATCTACATTCGTCAGTATTTCTGCCTGTTCCTTGACTGTGATATCATTCAGCTCCTCCGGTTTTTGCGGAATCTGTTCTTCTTTCTGAAGGAATCCCACAAGTCCGTCCGCATAGTTTGCCAGTTTTTGTCCATACTGCTGCGTTGTGTAATTACCCTGCATGGACACACCGGTGTTAGGAATTGTTTCCGTCTGAGCTGGGTCTACACTCGAATCGCTGCGTAATGCATTCAGCTTAAATGTCTTTCCATCCGGCGCAATATCGCAGACATTTCCCATTGCGTACCAGTCCGGATCTTTTCCATTGGTATGCTGTTCAATCTCGTCATGCTGCGGATCATACGCATTCGGAACCACATATTCATCGGTCTGCTCCGCGCTGCCCTTCACATTCACAAGACGTACAGCAATCTGGGTCGGATACTGATTCTTCTTCAGATGAATGATGTTCGGGTACTTATCTCCCCAGGACAGCATCTCATCATTTAACGGATCACCAGGCTGTTCCGGGCCGCCCTTGCTGGAAAGTTCCGCATCAGAGCTGCTTGCCAGATGATCATTTCCATAAAGGGATCCGGTGGTGTCCTTATCATAGCAGAAGAGGATTCTGCCATCCAGTTTATCCGCAGCCTTGTACTCATTCAGAATATCCGTATACGGAATGGTATACACGATTGGATCTCCGACCGGTTCCGGCGTTCCATTCTGGTAATCCGGTGCCAGCGTTCCTACGGTATTGCCATCTTCATCCTGCTTATACTGCTGAACTGTGATCTCCACATTCATCAGATATGGCTTGATGCTGTCAGCGATCTCCACATAACGGCTGAAGAAGCCTTTGTACAGGCCATCTCTGCGTCCGATATATGGGAGTGTGTCACGCATGCTTACATAATCCGCATGTGTGATTCTTCCATACCAGTCATCCCGTAAAGGTACCTCAGAGTTGTGACTCGGTCTTACCGATTTAATCTCGATACCATCATGGTTCTGCTGGTAAATTCCAAGTCCATAGCCTCTCAAAAGTCCGTAAGCAGGAACTTCAGAATCATTCGGATAGTTCTGCGTGATATCTCCACTTGGATCCGCAAACGGTGCTCCGCCGGCCGGCATGCCAAGTCCATTCTTCTGGCGGATCACCGGAGGGATTACATACATGGAAGCCTCATCCTCCAGATGTCCTGCATGCCATTCAGCATATTTGTAATGGCTATGATCATCCTTAGCAAGATACGCGTACCAGTCGCGGTACGACCAGCTGCTCTTTCCGTTTCCTCTTCTACCGGTCAGGATCGTGCGATCCTCTGGTCTCTTTGTCTGTGTATTCCCATCTGTACGGTCGATTGAAATTTGCTTTCCATCCACCGTCGTTGTTACATTGCCAGCACCATCACTAAACCATCTTTCATAAAGCGCTGGTCTCTGAACCCGAATATGACTGACCTTATCCTGCTGTCTTACCGTATACGGATCCATGGAGGTAGCTGCGTCCATGTTAAACTGATTTCCCAGTTCCAGACGAGCTGCAACCTGAGCCGACTGCGTTCCAACTTTCAGAACACGACCTGCAATCTCCATGGAATGACGGGTTGCCTGTTCCAGAGTCTGATAATCACTGTTATAAGGCGGATTGCCTGTAGAGGAACCATTCTTAATCGGCGGAATTTCCGGATCCTTCGGTTCCTTATACCAGGTTCCCTCATCTGCCGCAATCGCATCCCACAGGGTTCCCTCTGCACCGGAAGCAGGATCTGCATTGATGGAAAGGTTTAATACCACCTTATCAATGCTTCCCACCTCTTTCACCAGAGATGCTGTCTCATAGTAAAGCGCATCTGATCTGGTTGCCGTCAGCACGCGGGCATCGTATGCCGGAATCATTTGATGTTTAAAACGATCAGCATCTCCGGCCAGCAGATTGATACGCCACCAGCCGTCACCTTTGTCATCCTCAGATACACCATCCCAGGTCTGTACATCCGCATTGTTCTTCCACTTGTCTTTGGTAATCACATATGGATTTCCTTCAGTCGGATATACCGTAATATGATTGACAAACGGCTGTAAGGCCGGACGCAGCTTGACATAATACGCCTCAAACTGTTTGTATGGCAGGGATACTGCAATATCAACATTAGCTGCGGTATTATAATCCGCGGAGTTTGTCTCTACAATCTTGTGATCCTGGCTAGAATTAGAATACTCTGCTTCCCACCATCCCGCATACAGATTGTTCGGATAGGCTGCATCGTAGTCTTTATCCTTAACACCAAGCTGGCGGAAGTCTATGGTGTAGGCCGCAAGTGCCTTGTAGCCAATTTTGGCAGTAACATTGTCCTTATAATTATAGTTGTCATGACATGTAGTATACTTTCCAGTTGAATGGCAGTAATAATACCAGCTGGTATTGTTTCTGTCCTGATAACTACTTCCCCGTGTTTCATCCGAGAATCGCAGGGAATCCAGATATTCATCCTGCGGAGTGTCCCTGAATACCGCGCTGATCGTTGTATCAAAGAACATTCTCGGTGTATACACGAAAGTCTCATCGATATCGCTGCGCTTATGATTCAGAACTGCAATTTCCGCAAAGTTATTTCCCTGCTGATCCTGATATCCGGTTACCAGCTTTGTTGTATCCTGCTTCTCTGCCTCCTCATACTGCTCATAGGTATGACTGTACAACAGGGTATCAAAGGTTCCAATGTTTTCTGTCTTCTGGGCGTTCTGAAGCTTCTGTCCTTCTACAGCATTATCATTGCCTTTGATTTCCTTATCACTGATTCCCACAAACACAACAGATTCGGAACCGGTCTGGGTCTGATCCATATTTGGATTTACGCTTACACTCAGGCTCTCCTCTCCCGGATCTGCTCTCATCGGCAGGAAATCAGAACCTTCAATGATCACACTGGAAATGGTAGTCATTCCGAGTTTTGTTGTTCCATTCTCTGAGCTGATAAGCAGGGTTCGCGGAATGACCAGGTCTCCTGCAAAGGTCTGATACAGACCCTTGCCCAGAGAAGCTACTTGTGATGGATTCTTATCTCCACCTTCGCGCTCCAGTGTTCTCATGTCAGCCGGGAGCTGATCGCTTATATCGCCATTTTCGTCATATAGTGCAAGCTTAAAGGTGACACCATTATTGATCTGTGCCGGCTCTCCCTTTTGTGCATGCGGAAGTGGCGTATACGGATTCCGGTCAGCCGATGGAGCTGGCTGCGGCGATGGGCTATATCCATCACGGGTCAGAACCAGTTTCTTCTTATTTAATGCATCTACAATCGTGATCCGGTCGATCACCGCTTCCTCAAAGAGTTTGCTGCGGATGATCATATCCATGGTATGGAAACCACGATCTGGCTCGCCTTCATCCTGTCCCATATCCGGTTTCATCTCAAAGCGGAACTGCTCCATACGGGAAATACTGTCGTTGGTCAGGCCAAATACAGACAGATACTCTCTGGAGTACGGAACTACGTTGTACTGTGTATCCCCGTCTTCCGTATCTTTATTTTCCAGGATGCCTCCCGCACGCTTGTAGTAATAGCTTTCCGCATGAACCTTTGGTCGCGGTTCCTTCACGGAAAATGCCGCGGATACTTCCGGTTCAACGCCATCTGCACTCTGAATCAGACTGTTTGTTCCAGCTACATAATCTTTAAATGTAGCCTTTGCTGTCAGTGCATTGTCATAGCCATTCTTCTCAGCAAATTGCTGTGGATAGGTTTCGTAATCCGCATAACGGTTAATCTGACCATAAATATCTACCGCACCGCATTTATCATCTTTTACCTGACTTCCAAAGGAGCTGAATACCAGTTCTACGCAAACCGGATATTTGATGCATTTCTCCTCTGAACCCGGAACATACCAGGCATCGAATGGAATGGTGTAGTCAGGACCACACAGATTCAGCAGTTCACTGCGCTCAATTGTGCAGACATGCGGCGCATTTCCATCTGCGTCTGCACTTTCATTCGAAGACGCATATCCATATACCCGGATTTCCATCAGTTCACCGGTACTGTCCGCATCACTGCTCGTTGCCTTTGGCGGGCCGAATATATCCTTGTCCAGACGAATCTTTGTCATCTGGAAACCACGTCGGCGTTCTTCCTGAGGCGCATCCGCTTTCTCAGTGCCGGTTGTTTTATAAGGAGTATACTTCGGCTCATTGTCATTCAGCGGAAGTTCTACCCGCAGTATTGGCTGAGACATGGCACTTTCTGAATCATTTCCGAGGAGAATGTGATAATAGGTATCTTTCTCATTCTCGTAAGAAACATCTGTCAGCGTGCTTCCTTCTCCGCGGTCCTTTACTGCAGTCATTTTAATCGTAGCCTCAGACGGTGATAACAGCAGAGTTCCCTCACTTTGGGCACTGGACTGCAGTGTTCCCAGTTTGCTGCTTGTCTCATACAGGCAGCTCCAGTCTGCAGTCAGAGTGAGTTTCTTAATAGCATCTGTGTTGCTACCAATATCGCCATTCCCATCTTCCGCATAAATATATCCACTCGGTGAACCCTTGATCATGAACAGGCTCTCATTCTTTTTTACATAAGTGTTATGGGAAGAAACCGGATCCTCATAACTGCTCTGGTAATGACCAACCGCCATAGAAACTGTTTTCACATGCTCTAACGGTTCCTGGGCAGTGTTCCACACGCTCTCCTTTACTTCCAGCTTCAGCTGTCCATCAGATTTGGTGATCAAATCCGAAGCTTTTACGGTTCTGGTCGTTTCTTCTCCTCGGCGCCCCCTATACGTCAATGTATACAGATAACTGTCCAGCGTAGCCTCTGTTGGGTATACGGAACGCTCTACGCCATCTGCTCCCTTCACCTTCTGAGCCTGAATCACCACCTGAGCCGCGACGTCCCCGTTTACCGGTCTATGTTCCTTTAAGGTGATGGTATCCAGACAGATATATCCTTCCCGTGTAATATTCGGGATCAGGAATTCATCTGAGGTAAGTTCATCCACCTCAAAACCACGAATGTAGGTCTGACCCTGACTCTCCGGTGTCTTGGTAACCGGAACTTCAGCTTTCACAATTCCGTAATATGCACGGCTGGCTCCTGTATTGCCAAGCTTTACTGCATAGTACGCTCTTCGTCCGCCTATGGTTGCATTGCGCTCTCGTTTGACATTATCCCGGTTGTCGTAACTCCAGCTTGAATTGGATGCTCCGTAAGGAAGTACCTTATTGGTCATAACAGCCTTGGCCGGACGGATATCAATATTCTGTACATATGTCTTATCCAGTGCCGGAGATACTTTCTCACTGCTGCTCCACTGCTGATAGCCCTTCGGGTTGGTGTCAGATGTAGTCTCTGGCAGCGCAGATTTTGCTTTCGTAGTGGCCGTCAGATTTCCACCATACTGATTCTGGTTCGCCTGCTTCTCATTAAAGGTTCCCGGATTTCCGTAAATACGGATCCAGTTCTGATGACTTACCGTATTAATGATGGGTTTCACCGCATTTATGTTATACCAGTAAGAACTATCAAATATATATGCACTTTCGGTCGGAGCTGCTGCTGCATAATCCTGTGAGGTTACATCAGGGATATGTTCATTGCCATAATAAATATCGTAACTAACCTCAATCGATGCAATTTTTTCACTTGTTACCAGATATGTTACATTTGCATCTGTCGACTGCGGCATCGTTTTTACTACTGCAATCTTCGGATTTCCATCCAAATCAGCAATCACCTGTCCGCCGCCAGTCTTCTGTCCAATGGTAGCAGATGTAACAGATGTTCCACCATTCGCTGCTGCCGCCGCATCGGTCACCATCTTTCTCAGCTGTGTTTCATTGTACGAAGCAATCTTAGCTCCGGACGCATCATAAAATGTCAGGGCCGGTTTCGTACCATACTCACAGATGTCCTTATCGATGCAAAGACCGGTCACGTCAAAACCAATATTTCCGGTACTCTCTGATACTATCGGAACATTCACACGGAATCGGGCATCCGGAATATCAGAGTAACTGCGGTCACTATACGGGCGATAGACACTCGCCGTATTGTTTCTATCCTGGAACAACTTATTTCCATAAGTAAAGAGATAACTGTGCTGGAATCTGTCATACATTGCCCGATCATCCACATTACCCAGTGGTGCATCTATGGAACGTTTATTCTCCGATGACGAATTATAATAGTTCGTATTGGCATTCGCTGTCCGACTACCGTAGTTCGGATTAAGCGGGGCTCCGCTTGCATCCTTGAGCTTTGTATCCTCAAAAATTGCCTGAAGGAAACCATACGGGTGCGGTTTTTCCACATACATTGTTGTCCTGTACGGTTTTGCGCTCTGAGCCGGACTTTTAGCAGGGCTGAAGATCTGTTCCAGACTCGTGTTTGCAGTATAGCCATAAAACTGAAGCTGTTCCGGGCGAATAAACGCAGCCTCGCTGTAAAGTCCGCTGTTATCCTCATAATCCGCATACACATTGGTGGTTCCGCAAACACGGATTTTAACTCCTTCTGCCTGCATTGTTGCGAAATCCGCATTGGAAGCCGCATTGCCCTTTACATTCCGGAAACGAATACGAATATAGCGTACACCATCCAGTTTCTTGCCCTGTTTCGCTTCCATCTGTGCTTTGGTAATAACAAGCTTTCCACCCTGCATATAGTTACTGATCGAATCGTTAACTCCATCCAGGTTTTCGTTGATACCGGCTATCACCAGAGTCTCCTCTTTCTTCAGTCCATAGTTGTAACCAACATACTCGCCATACTGTATGTCATTAGACAGTCCGCCAAATTCCACGCTGTACACAGAACCATACTTACTCAGTTGATCCGCGTCAATGATAAGACTGTCAAACAGGAAACCGGCAGCGTTTCCGTTCGTATCTTTTACGCACGGCAGCTTAATGAACAGGGTTCCCATAGTCAGCATGTATTTTTCATAATTACTATTATTGCATGCTCCTATATAATAGTGGAACTCCTTCTCATGCTGATTGTATGGAACATAAATGGTCTGATCATGCTGGTCATAACCCATCAGTTTTGCGCAATCCGCAACATCCTGATATGCTTTATAGTAGGAATCTGCTACGAGATACGCATTATTTGCAGACTTCAAAACTGCGCAGAACACATCATTTGCTTCGGCATAGTATTCTCCTGCCTTGCGGATTCTGTCTGTGCCATCATCGTTCTTCGGCACACGATCTGTTACATCCTGCGGACGTTTTTCTTCCGTATGGAAGGATGCTTCAAACCGGTACTCACCACCATAGCTCGCCGCACCTTTTAATTCCACATTTACAGGATTTGCATCATCCACATCTCCATGGAAATTTTCAACGATCACGGTAAACTTGGCCGGAAGCAGAATGGTATCCTGACCATCTCCGGCTGTGGTTGACGGAGTCTCCCACACCTTTTTGTCGATCACATAGTCTCCATTCTGATCTTTAAGGTTTGCGAGATCCTGACCACTGATAATCCTCTTTCCATTTCTCACAAGCTTGTTGCTGCTATCGTACTTATAACCCTCAATGATAACAGAACGAATCGCACCTGTCTTTGCCGGATCATCCGGGATTCGCAGTTCACTGGAAACAAATCCTTCTTTTCTGCCTTTCTGGAGCTGGTAATAATCATCCAATATTGTAGTGCCAGGCTGCGGATTCATTATTGCATCGGAGGTGAGTCCATCATTCACCCAGCTTGGGAACTGCACTTCCAAGACTCCGGCAATCAGAGCGGAGGCCAGGCCATCATTTACAGCCGGATCTCCACTGTTTGTAAGCTTGACAGAAACGGTCTGCTCTACACCAGCACTTGCCACACCGGCCTGAATGTATTTGTATTCCTTTGTTCCATTCGGGTGCGTAACTGCGTACTGCCAAGAGTAACCATTCGCAGAATCTCTGTAATTGCCGTTTGAAGTGCTGTTTTTCAGCCCCAGAACAACATTTGGATTTGGATCTACATACAGCTTTTTCACTCCAAGAGCATTTCCCTCGTCATCCAGTCCCAGATCTTCTCCTTTGTATACATACTTGACTGTTCCGGTACCTGTAGTCTCTGCTGTAAAAGAGTTCTTCAGTTCCAGATCCTGCTCATACACATTGGAATGTCCGATAAGGCTGCAGTACAAACGCTTGTCCAGCGTTGTCGTCGTACCATCGCTGCCGATCTGTACACTGTTTTCTGTCATCTGGTCATCCATATCGCTCAGCCAGATCACTACCCGGCCGATCTGCCAGGATTCCGCTGTCTCATTACTCTGCTTAAAAATATCCTCACGTTTAATGGTTAATATACCATTAGTAACATAATTTTGCTTCAGCTCTTGCCCTGTAAAAGTTACCTTTGGCTTAGCATTTGCAGCGGTATCATCAACATCGTAAAATTCGATCTGGTCGATTTCTGCCCAGTTATCCGCAGAAGCGCCCAGCATATGTTTTACATCAAATTCCAGACAATCCAGTACAAAGCCCCGGTGTTTCAGTCCATCCGGAACATCATCGCCGTTCGTGAACATATCCAGGCCCAAATCTACCGTTCCGGTATACATAACCGCAGTAGAATCATTTCCTAATTTCAGATCATAGGAAAATTCCTGCTGGTACGGAACCGGCTGCTGTTTTGAGGAAAACGACTTTCCGTTATGACTCCAGGTTACCATTGCGTCGATGGTCGGCTTAGCCATAACAAACTTCAGGATTCCATCATCCTCAAAGGTGTAAATATTTTCATCCTCATCCTTAAAGATCTGTCCAGTCAGGCGGTCTTTCCATCCAGTCACCTCAACCTTACTCGTACCGGTTGCTTCGCAAATGCTGGAGGAAGTTCCGTAAACGCGCATCCACAGATAATCCATGGGATCTTCGGCATCTCCGGATGTATTCTCATCGTCCGATGTTCCAAATTTATCTTTCAGATCATCGCTGGCCATAAAGGAGGCATAGGACAAGGTGAATGTTTCAATCTGACATCCGTTTTTCTTCTCACCCTCCAGATCAATATAAACAGAATCTACAACATACTCCTGATGAGGATTGATTCCCTGCTTCGGATCTGTTACAAGGTAATCGCGCAGCAGCTCCGTTTTCGTATAGGTTACTTTCGTTCCGTCCGCATAGTTCAGGATCAGGATTGGCTGTTCTGTAAGAGTACCGTCATCTTCTCTCTTATAATGTGGTTTTCCCGCTTCCAAAAGCTGTTTGCTAATGCGGATTCCCTTTGTGAAGAACGCTGGTACCAGAGTATTCGGTTTTGCATCCTCGCTTTGATCAATTTCTTCCTTATTTAATTTGAAATTAATATCTACGTTGTAACCTTCTGCTGGCATCTTATTTTTCACCTGAATCAGGTAATTACCATAATCCAGCGTAATCGGTGTCTCCAGCTTATCCGGGTCCGTGTTATGTCTGTTTTTAATTTCTGTCTCGGCAAAAACATTAGCTTCAATCTGAGACTTTTCTACATGAGCCGGATCTGTGCTGAACTTTTTCTCTTTGTAGTTCATCACAGTATTATCCAGGTCAAAATATCCAACCTTATCTGTCAGCTGTCCCTGTTCCAATGCCGCCGGCAAACGCTCATTCTTAAAAAGCAGAATGTTGAAGTTGGTATTGATCGTATTGACCCGCTGTCCTGCGATTCTTGACACACCAACCAAACGTACATTACCCAGGCAGGTTGTAAGCGGTACCCAGCAGCAGCGGTAATTGATACGCACCAGCTTCGGGTAAACCCCCAGCTCATCAAAGTAGTTCGTCAGATCCATAGAGTAGACGTTAGCCGGTTCTCCATTTATCGTCTCTGCTGTGTCGGACAGCAGTTTAAAATCACCGGTTTTCTCACGGTCTACCGGAATCCAGACTCTATTCTTATCAGATTCCTTGCCTGGTTCAACATATTCGATTACTGGATATTCATTCTGATCCCGATCTCCTACTATACCGACTCCAAGAAGCGGATCTGTTCCGCCAAGCCAATAATCTGCCGGGGTTTTTCCATCCTTACTATAATCGTCACTCAGGCGCTTAGGAAATACAAACTGGATTTCCTGAAGATCAAATGCATCCGGAAGTGTATCCACTACATTCGGACGATACATCGGAGCTGAAAAATTCAGTTTTAAATCGCCACTGGTTTTTGAGTTTGCAATTCCCACATTCTCTAATGTATAAACCAGTTTCTTTCCTGCGTAATATGCATCCGCCCACTGCAATGTTTTCTCACCGGATGGTTCATACTGTGGAAGCGTGAAATAGGTAGTCGTACTTGAAGTCTGTAACAGACGGTGTCCCAGGCCTTTTGTATCTGTTCCAGGCTGCTCATCGACTGTCCAGGTTCCAGACGGCTGTTCATCTGCAGTTTCGTCCAAAACCGCTGTATCTGCCTGAACCTGCGCAGAATCTTCTTCATCCAGTTCCTGAGTATCTGCGTTTTCTTCCGACTGCTCGTCTTCCTGTTTTTCTCCATAATGCAATGCTGCTTCCCGTTCTTCCTCCGGTCTGTCATCTATTAACGGTACTCCCGTATCCGCTACACGATGCTCATCTGAATTTTCAGCATTAGCCTCAATGGCTCTGATGGCCTCCTGACTTGCGATTCCATTTCCACCAAAATAAACATACGCATCTGATTGGACATCAATGTTTACGGTATCGCCCCGCTGCCCGTATACAGAACTGGTAAACGGAACGAACACACGGTATGCACGACTAATCTTTTTATCCGAATCTGTCGAATAGCCAGGCATATAAGGCTCGCCGTTATCATTCTCACCAAACTGCGGTGGATACAGAGTCTGATTGCGCACACGGAACGTGAAATTAGCGCCGGTACTATGCCGGTAACCAATCAATTTTCCTCTGTTGGCTATCAGTTCATCAGGATTCTCTGTTTCCCAGAGATCTTTCGGAACATCCGTGACATCAACAATCACGGCACCACCGCTGTTATCATATTCTTCCGCGCGGTAATCTACATTCGACAGGTCATTGGCAATCCATTTTCCGGTATATGTTCTGCCATCGTCTTTATCGTCCTTATTGTCTGTCTCGCTCTCGTCTTTATTACTGTTCCAATAGTCCGGATTTTCCTGAATTGTGCCATCTTCTCCGCGATAATATCTCGTATACTGCCACGATTCTGAATATGCTTTCTCAGTTGTATCATAAGGTGGCTTTATGGTGATATCGTAATTGGAAAATATGGTCTCATCCGGAACCATGCCGGCTTCTGTCAATTCGCCATCTACAAGTCCGGAAGTATTTTTAATCGTCAGCAAATAGGACGCATAGTTATTCTTCTGCCATACCACAACCGGCTTTTCTTTTGTACCATTGATGGTCTTCAAAGAACAAGTCCAGTCAATATTGGAATATAGAAAACGAATAAAGGAGTTCGGATCGGTCTTCTTTGCTCCTGCTGTGCAGTTTGCTCCAAAATCATTTTTATCTTTTTTCTCTCCGGTCGGCGTTGTAAAGCCTTCCATATCAATCCATGCCTGGCATTCAGCTTCCAATCCCTCTGGGATTTGATACTTTTTCCTATCTATTATGAAAAACTTAAAATTGGCACTAATGGACGGATGATCCGATGTTGATATGCTCTTCTGATATTTAAGTTTTACATTGCCCCAATAGTATCCCTCATCGCCAGGGACCTGCAGCATCTGAGCGCTGTTCGGCTCTAATACATACGGATATGTCGGGATCTGATCACCGTCGTACACATCAATGTCATAACTGGCTCCTGCTTCTTTCGCAGCTTCTTCCGCTTTTATTTCTGTCTCTGTTGCAGACTCTTCTGCCTTTGTTTCCGTCTCTGTCTCTGTTGCAGACTCTTCTGCCTTTGTTTCCGTTTCTGTCTCTGTTGCAGACTCTTCTGTCTTTGTTTCCGTCTCTGTCTCTGTTGCAGACTCTTCTGCCTTTGTTTCCGTCTCTGTTTCTGTTACAGACTCCGCTGCTTTTGTCGTTGCTTCTGCTTTAGACTCCTCTGCCTTTGTTTCCGTCCCTGCTTCTGTTTCGGACTCTTCTTTTTTCGTGTCTGTCTCCACTGCAGATTCTTTTGTTTCTTTTTCCGTTTCCTGTGCGGATCCAGCTTTTTCGGTTTTCTTTGCAGCTTCTGCTGTTGTTGTCTCTGCTTCTGCTGTAGATACCTCCTGCTCAGCATTTGAAGTATCTACAGTCGATTCTGATTTTTCCGCAGTTTTCTCATCCACAGCTGCAGCAGACCGACTGTTTTCAACGTTTACAGAATCCGTCACATCCGCTTCGTCTTCATCGTCCCATTCATCATACAGATTCTGCGTAGCTTCCGTATCTACATACTCCCATCCATCAATACCAGAGAAATGAACCGCAACACCACCAACTACCTCCAGCCCATTGGCTTCTGCATATTGATACGGTCCCATAGGGTTTCCACTGCTGTCCAGTCCCACAAGTCTGGCAAAATATTTTTTTTCCGCCTCACTGTAGAAGATAACCGGCGTATCCACATGAAGTCCCGGCTTGTCGATGGTATATCCGCTTTCCTCTGTTGTAATCGTAATCGTTGTGTCCTGTGAAGTTAAACGCGACAGTGTAATCGCGTTATTTATCTGAGATTCATCTGTTTTCTTATATGAGATTGTAGCAAACAGCTGCGGGATATAAAGCTCATCTGTCGGATCATTCGCCGTTCCCGCGGCTTCTGCCGTTATGGTTCCACCTCCAATCTCAAATGGAACCTGTTCAATCGTCATGGTAGCCGCCAAAAGCCCTGCTACAACTTTTTTTCCATGCTTTCTTAAAAGTTCAAATTTTTCTTTTATCATATGTCAATGTCCCTTTTGTGCATAGTTAGCCTATTATTCTAGTATCTTTTATATTAAACCCATGCATAAAAAGTGTCAACAGAGTACACTGGTAATATTTTTTATTATTTATTTCCGGCAGCAATATCTTTGATACATTTTTTAAGTTTTTCGCCTATATTCGTCATAAGTGGCGTTTCCCCTTATCACTTTTTTATCTGTTTTTTTCCATTTTATTATATTTTCATGTTTTCATAATTTTTTCTTAATATGTTTGTGTTTTTTATACGAAAAGTTTGTGAACTTTTTTGGTTAAAAAAGGACAGGTATTTGTATTTTTTCGCAGAGAAAAGCAGGCAGTTGTCCGGTTTCTGTATGAAAACCGGCAACTGCCTGCTTTGAAGACATGTGTTTCTTCCTTATATAAATGCCATTGTCCCATTCCATCTGGGGTATTGGCAGTGTTAGTTTTCCAACATTTCCATTTCTGGCACCATCAATGAAGTTACCCTCTTTCTTTTTTCTGCCTTAATGCCAAACCAATCAACCGGTCTGTCTGATCTGCCATAAACAGCGGAATGTTCAGCATATCATCATCCAGCTTCAGATTTGACCTCTACAGGAAAAATATCATTTTCTCGCTGAATCAGAAAATCCACTTCGTAAGGAGGATTTGTCTGTGTCCAGTACCGGGGAACCACTTCAAACTGAGTCACCAAAGTCTGAAGAACAAAGTTCTCCGTCAATGCTCCCTTGAATTCAGTGAACAGGCGGTTGCCCTCACCAAAGGCAGTCGGTGCCAGCTGCGCCAGTCGACGAAGCAGCCCTACATCCACCAGATAAATCTTAAAAGCAGAAAGATCATCATAAGCAGACATAGGAAGACCAGGAGCAGTACTACGATAAATCTTGTGCACCAGTCTGGCATCTACCAGCCACTGCAAAGTTTTCAATATGGAGTGTCCACTCTTTATTCATTCTGTTTTCCCTTCCTGCAGGGATATTTACACTTAATTTTTCAAACACCCAATTGGTACAACATACACTCCGTCCTGACGGCGGTAAGCATAGTCACCGATACCAATTAAAACCATAAGAAATGATGGTACGTTCATCTTATCCGTGTCAATTTTTGCTTCCATGTTTTTTAAACTTGCTGCTCCCTCTTCAATAAGTTTGTCGCCGCCCAATTTTATTTCAATTAATCCATATTTGCCATTTTTCAAATGAATAACCGCATCGCATTCCTGACCATCCTTATCCCGATAATGGTAAACCTCTCCATTCAAAGCATCTGCAAAAACGCGTAAATCACGAATACAAAGTGTTTCGAAGAGAAAACCAAATGTTTTGAGATCATTCATAAGGTCTTTCGGTCCAATTCCCAATGCCGCAGCAGCAATAGACGGATCAATATAATACCTGGTATCCGAAGAGCGGATAGCGGTCTTAGAACGCAGATTCGGGTTCCACGCCGGCATATCTTCCACTACAAATATTTTACGGAGAGCATTAATATAAGATGCTACTGTTTCATCGCTCATTGAGCTTTCATCATTTGCAGACACATCCTGTGCAAGCACGGTATTCGCCACCTGGCTCCCCTGATTTCTGGCATAGGAACGCATAAGCCGCCGAACTTTTTCTGTGTTTTTCTGCACACCATCTGCCCGGTTAATATCAGAACGCACAACAGCATCATAGTAATCCATTGCCTGATCCAAAGCAATCTCATCCCTCATGTCCACTGCCTGTGGCCAGCCACCACGACATACCAGAAATGCCAAGCGATCAATGTCGAGTTCAGAAGCGCCATCAATTTCCAGTGCACCATCAAACAAGTCTTTTAAACTGACTTCACCAGTAGAGTCGCCTGACTCGTATAAGCTCATAGGCCGCATCGTCAGCCAGGTAAAACGACCGGTACCAGAGTGAGTAATTTCCTTAGTGTCGACCGGAACCGCAGAACCGGTAAGCACAAACTGCCCAAGTTCACCGCGATGATCAACTTCAAAACGAATGGCATCCCACAGCTTTGGTGCAATCTGCCATTCATCAATCAGCCGTGGCGCTGCACCTTTCAGTAACCGCTTGGGATTCAACTCAGACATGACAATGTTTTGTTCTTTCTTCTCTGGTTCATCCATATATAAGATGCTTGCAGCAATTTGTTCTGCAGTGGTAGTTTTTCCACACCATTTTGGTCCTTCAATTAAAACTGCTCCCTTGCCCTCCAGCTTGCGTGCCAGTATATCATCCGCAATTCGTTTTCTATACTTTTTCATTTAATGCCTCGCTTCCACTCATAATATCCATAGTATATCCCAAAATTATGTGCATTTCAATATTTTTCGGTATGTTGGCATAAAATCACTCGGTATGTTGGATAATTTATGACCGGAATGTTAGCTTGTTTTTAATCGGAATGTTGGCTTGTTTTTAATCGGAATATTGGTGCATTTTGATTAGAAACTTGGCACTGATCATCTGTCTTATCATTATTTCTCCAAAACAAAACCAGGAGCAACATCCCCCACAAAGGATCTGTCGCTCCTGGTTTATTCTGATCTGTTTTTCCGCTGGTCTACTTGTCTTCCAGCTTCACCGCATTTTGTTCGCATTTCAGCATAATCCGTGCGTTGCGGCTGGCTTCTTCATAATATTTCTGAATGCCGTTTTGTGCTTTCTTTCCATCTCGCAGTTCCGGGCTGCTTAGCAGTACCAGATACTGATTGTTGCCGTAGCGGGTGCAGAGATCCGAACGGGTGAATGTTTTTCGAATGGCATATTCTGCGGCGGAACGTGCTCTTTCCAGTTCCGGAGATGACTCCGGGTCTGTTCCGCTCTCATCGGTCAGTGTCAGGAGCAGCAGCTGGGAAGTAATGCCCTCCCGGGCAAATACTCGCTGCAGATACCGGTAAATATCCGTAAACTCCAGATACTCACAGAATGCCGCGCCCTCTTGTTCCGGTTCGCAAGCCAGGTCAGCCTGAATCTGGTCCAGATTGGCAGATTCGTACTGGATCATATGCTTTGCTTTGAGATATTTTTCTTTCAGTTCTCCAGTCATGAACGGACTGCAGGTCTGTCTGGCCTCCTGCTCCAGTGCCTCATAATACGCTGCCGCCTCCCGGTATCGTTTCATGGAAATGAGGCATTCCATTTTCATTCTCTGCCATTCTTCCAGCGGATAATTGGCCAGTACCCGCTCGCATTCTTCCAGCAGCTCCTCATACCGCTTCTGCTTTTTCAGCTGACGGTTCAGTTCCCGAAGACTGCGCATATACAGCTCCCGGTAGCGCCAGCTCGTCTTTCCAACCCATTCGTCTGACACCATATCCGGCATGAAATCTCCATGATAAGATCGGCAGGCGGTTTTTAAAAGATCCGCGCGAAGCTTTGGATCAACCTCTTCAAACGCTGCTTTCACGAGTTTCTGAAAGGTTTCTACATCCAGTTCCGTTTCCAGCGGCTGATTGGTCCAGGTGTAACGGTCCCCTCTGGTAGAGATGTATTCTCCCTCCGGAAGTCCCGATTCCTGAATGCTGCGGCGCAGCCGGAAAATCATGGCACGTAGGGAATTGCTTGCCTGACTGTCCGTTTCACCGGCATCATACAGCCGACGGATCAGTTCCTCACGGCTGACGCCATCTTCTCTGCTGCAGATTAAAAGCAGGAGAAGATGGATCATCTTCGCGCTCAGCCATTTTCCAAGCTGAATCTACTTTCCCTGATACACCATACTAAAGTTTCCAAGCATCTGAATATAAATCTTATCTGGTTTCATTTCTTTCTGTCCTTCCACGCAAGCCACCTGTCCTTTTCCCGTTACTGTTTTCATGCGCTGTCAACAGTAACTTTTTCTTTCAAACTGCCTGTCATCATTTACATATATCTTTGTCTTTTTTATAGTACACGCTTCCATGACAAAAATCAATCAAAATGTGAATTTTTTACCAAATAGTTTTTCTGAATAATACTCAATAATTCCGAAAAGCTCATTGAATTTTTTTCTCAGTTATTATAAAATATCTCTCAGAAATCCACGGGATTCATCTTATACATAGAAGGAGTCAGATTGTATGAAAAAATCCAAGGTTTATTTTACAGATTTTCACACAATTGCGTTTGGTGACAGTCTGCCAACCAAATTGAAAAAACTCATCAAAAAGGCTGGCATTGCTGATCTGGATATGGACGGCAAATTTGTTGCCATCAAGATGCATTTTGGCGAGCTGGGCAATATCAGCTATCTTCGCCCCAACTATGCAAAAGCGGTTGCCGATGTGGTAAAGGAACTGGGTGGAAAGCCGTTCCTTACTGACTGTAACACCATGTATCCGGGCAGCAGAAAGAATGCTCTGGAGCATCTGGAGTGCGCTTGGGAGAATGGCTTTACTCCTCTTTCTGTTGGCTGCCCGGTTATCATCGGTGATGGCTTAAAGGGAACCGATGATATTGAAGTACCGGTAAAGGGCGGCGAGTATGTCAAGGCCGCAAAGATTGGCCGCGCTATTATGGATGCCGATGTTTTCATCAGCCTGACTCATTTTAAGGGCCATGAGATGACCGGCTTTGGCGGTACCATCAAAAACATCGGTATGGGCTGCGGCTCCCGCGCCGGAAAAACTGAGCAACACTGCAGCGGCAAGCCCCACATTGAGGAAAGCATGTGCCGAGGCTGCAGACGCTGTCAGAAAGAATGCGCAAACGGCGGCCTGGTATTCGATGAGGGATCCCGGAAAATGCATGTCAGCCAGGATCACTGTGTCGGCTGCGGACGCTGTCTGGGTGCCTGCAACTTTGATGCCATCATCTTCGATAACAACAATGCCAACACGCTGTTAAACTGCCGCATGGCAGAATACACCAAGGCTGTTGTGGACGGACGCCCGAACTTCCACATTTCCCTGATCGTGGATGTTTCCCCGAACTGTGACTGTCACGGCGAGAATGACGTACCGATCCTGCCAAATATCGGCATGTTCGCTTCCTTTGATCCACTGGCTCTGGATCAGGCCTGCGTCGATGCCTGCATGGCCGCACAGCCAATGCCGGGAAGCCAGCTGGCCAAGCATCTGGCAGATCCGAACTTCCACGACCACCACGACCACTTCACCAACTCAACCCCGGAATCCGAGTGGAAATCCTGCCTCGATCACGCAGAGAAGATCGGACTGGGAAGCCGGAATTATGAACTGATCCGGATGTAACAATTTAAAAGCAATAGCAATAAAGGTCCGAAGCCGGTAATCCCGGCATACCGCTGCGCAAAATATGGGTATTGTGTTCGGACGATGCAGCTGACAGCTGTTTGCGGATAGTCGGACAAGATGTCCGCCTACCTCAAACACCAGTCGCTGCATAGCCGGACACGTATACCCATATTTATGCTCCGCGGAATGCCGGGATAACCGGCTTCTGCTGTATTGGCCCCGCTACGAGAGAAATAAAATCAGCCAGAACGATACTGATAAAAAGCCGAGAATTTCAGCTTTTTACCAGTACCATTCTGGCTGTGTTTTTTATTACCGTAGAATAGCAGGAAAGCAGAAGCAGGCCGGGGTGGTAGCCCGCATAGCATAAATAAAAGTGCAATGTGTCCGGCTATGTGGCGACTGACGTTTTCGGAAGGCGGACGGTCAGTCCGACTATCCGCAAACGGCTGTCAGCCACATCGTCCGAACACGGCACTTCTATTTTGCGCAGCGGGATACCACCCCGGCCTGTTTCGGACCTTTCATAAATATTCTTTAAATTTTTACTTCGCCCGCACGGCCCACCGCAGCTTCGTGGATCTTGCTCTGCTGTTGCGGACGCATTCTTCTGCGGACGGCCGGATGACATCTTCCGCGATTTCGGAGTACAGTCCAGCCTTCTGGTACTGCTTGAACGATTTCTTTACCATGCGGTCCTCGCCGGAATGGAAGGTCAGAATCGCCACGCGTCCGCCTGGTGCCAGCACATGCGGCAGCTTGTCAAGGAATGCGTAAAGCACCTCAAACTCGCTGTTTACATCGATGCGCAGGGCCTGGAAGGTTCTGGCACAGGCTTTCTTCACGGCTTCCTTCCGGTCTTTTTCCGGGATAAAGGAAAGTGCCTGCTCAATGAGCTCCCGCACCTTCGTGGTCGTGTCCACCTTTTCCCCTTTGCGGATAGCTCCGGTGATGCAGCGTGCGATTTCTTCTGCATACGGCTCATCGGAGTTTTCTACCAGCATACCAGCAAGCTCTTCCCGGTCAACTTCTTTTAACCGCTCTGCCGCAGAGATCCCTGCCTGCGGATTTAACCGCAGGTCCAGCGGTCCATCAAACTTATAGGAAAAACCGCGTTCCGGATTGTCGATCTGCATGGAGGAAACACCAAGGTCAGCCAGAATGAAGTCAAACGGTCCGACCTCTTTTGCAATCTGGTCGATGTCGGCAAAGTTCATCTGCCGCACCGTCATGATCTCCTCGCCAAATCCAAGGTCTTCCAGACGTTTTTTCGTCTTCACGGATTCGATCGGATCCACGTCCAGACCGTAAATATGGCCTTCGCCGTGAAGCTGCTCTAACATGGCACGGGTGTGGCCGCCGTAACCAAGCGTTGCATCGAGTCCTTTTTGTCCCGGCTTGATCTGCAGAAAATCCAGGATTTCTTTCACCATGATGGAGATGTGCATTCCTGCCGGTGTTCCGCCCTTCTGAATGACATGCTCGATGGTATCTGCGTATTTTTCCGGGTTCAGCTCTTTGTATTTTTCCTCAAATCTTCTCGGATGGGTGCCCTTATAGCGGACACGGCGTTTGTGCGGGGTCTGCGAATCCTGCCCCGCATTCCTATTCTGATTTTTTTCTTCCATAATTACTCAGCAGTTACCTTCATAAATTTCTTTCTGCCACGTCTTACGATCATGCCATCACCTGCAAAATCTGCCTTGGTATAGGTTGCCTTGATATCCTTCACAGACTCGCCGTTTACAGATACGCCGCCCTGCTCTACGTTTCTTCTTGCCTCGGAACGGCTCGGAGCCAGACCGGATTTCTGCAGGACTGCCAGAATATCAATGCTTCCCTCGTTGAAGTCTGCATCGGTTAAGGTAAAGCTTGGCATGTTCTCCAGGCTTCCCTGGCCGTTAAACAGTGCGCGTGCTGCAGTCTGTGCTTTCTCAGCCTCTTCCTCGCCATGAACCAGCTTGGTCAGCTCATATGCCAGGATTTCTTTTGCGGTATTTAACTGGCTGCCTTCCCACTTGTCCATCTCGTCGATCTGCTCAAGCGGCAGGAATGTCAGCATGCGCAGGCACTTTAATACATCGGCATCTGCCACATTTCTCCAGTACTGGTAGAACTCGAACGGGGTGGTCTTGTTCGGGTCTAACCATACAGCGCCGGACTGGGTCTTGCCCATCTTCTTGCCCTCGGAGTTTAACAGCAGGGTGATGGTCATGGCGTGTGCGTCCTTGCCCAGCTTACGGCGGATCAGTTCGGTACCGCCTAACATGTTGCTCCACTGGTCATCGCCGCCGAACTGCATGTTGCAGCCGTATTTCTGGTATAACATATAGAAGTCGTAGCTCTGCATGATCATGTAGTTGAACTCTAAGAAGCTTAAGCCCTTCTCCATACGCTGTTTGTAGCACTCTGCACGCAACATGTTGTTAACGGAGAAGCATGCACCAACCTCACGCAGCAGCTCTACATAGTTCAATTTTAACAGCCACTCTGCGTTATTTACCATGAGGGCCTTGCCGTCGCTAAAGTCGATGAAACGGCTCATCTGCTCTTTGAAGCAGTCACAGTTGTGCTGGATCATCTCCGGGGTCATCATCTTTCTCATGTCGGTACGTCCGGACGGATCGCCGATCATACCGGTACCGCCGCCGATGAGGGCGATCGGCTTGTTTCCTGCCATCTGCAGACGTTTCATTAAGCACAGTGCCATGAAATGGCCTACATGCAGGCTGTCTGCGGTCGGGTCAAAACCGATATAGAAGGTTGCCTTTCCTTCGTTTACCATTTTTTTGATTTCTTCTTCGTTCGTAACCTGGGCGATGAGGCCGCGGGCTACCAGCTCTTCATAACAGTTCATTGTAGTTCTCCTTTATGATATCTTAGAAATTGCTTCCCATGAAACCTGCGGGCTGCCACTGGCAGCTTTTTCTGGATTGATTCATGGGAATAGAAATAAAAAACCCCGTCCTCCTGGCAAATGCCAGAAAGGACGAGGGACGTCTCGTGTTACCACCTTACTTCACAGACAGCTCGCACTGCCTGCCTCAGCGAACAAAGCTGCAGATCGATGCTGATTGATGCATTTTGTTTCCGCCTGCTTTGTTCCAGCATGATAACGGATGCTGTAATCCGGCGCAGCCTACTGATCCATGCAGAACCCCCTTTCGCGATTCCAATGCGGTTTTCGGAATCCTGGCGTTTCCATGCCATAACTTCTGCGACATATCTGTAACGCTGTGGTTCTGATTTTGTTCGGTGCACGGCTCCGGGATGTATTCGCAGTTCGTTTTCCGCGCTCCTCTCATCTGCCGGCTGCTTTCTGTGCGGTACCTCGGACTGTTACTTGTTCTCTTCAATGCCTTAACCTGTATTTACGACTTTTGGATGTCAATGATACTATTTTCGCATCGTGGAAACAGTATCTTGCCAATATATCGCATTATAAAGTGGAAGCCTCAAAATGTCAAGTCCCGGCAAACGATTTCTGCATATCAACGCATGCGGCGGTTCCCCTTTGATGGAAACGAAGACAGGCAATCTCTATTTTGTGGTAGCAGCCGGGATGTATCTTGCGATTCTTCCTGCGAACTCTGCGACGTTCTGAGTCTGTAATACCACTTTGCCAGGACCGGTCAGTCTGGTTAAAAACAGACCTTCTCCGCCAAACATGATATTTCCGAAACCTTTGACCGTCTCAATCTCGTACTGAACGCTCTTTTCGAACGCAACGACATTGCCAGTATCGACCTTCAGTACCTCGCCCGCCTGCAGATTTTTGATGACTTTATCCCCGTCAATCTCCAGAAATGCCATGCCGCTTCCGCTTAATTCCTCCAGAATGAAGCCTTCTCCGCCAAACAGACCTGCGGACGCTTTTTTGGTAAAAGTAACATTTAAATCAACACTTTCCTGGGCGCAGAGGAATGCACCCTTCTGGCAGATGAGTCCGCCGGTTTCCCCCACATTGACTGGGAGAATGCTTCCTGCAACCGTCGAAGCAAACGCGATCTGGGTACCAGGCTGTTCTGCCTTGTAAGTTGCCATAAAGAGGGATTCCCCTGCAAACATACGGCCAATTCCTTTCATAAGACCGCCGCGTGCATTGGTGGTCATGCTGATACCCTCTGTCATCCATGCCATGCCGCCGGTCTGGGTATACATGCTCTCTCCGCTCTGTTCAAATAAAATCTCCACTGCAGGCATGGTTGTTCCAAGAATCTGATACTTCATCGCGTTCCCTCCATTTTCTTTGCTGTTGTTTTCTATAAAAAGAATACCACAAAACAGATGGGGAGAATTTACAATTTTCTTTCAATTCAGAAACATTTCAAAAGCCATCCGCAAACAATCTTCCGAAAATGTCCGTTCAGAAAAAACATTTGTATTTCTATTACACATTGTGTATAATAAAACACTGGGCATCGCCCACAGATCAATCACAGTTGATCCATTAACGAAAGAAAGAGGCATGTTTATGAAAAAGCTATTCGAAACCTGGTGCGGCATCAGTCTTGTAAAACGAATCGTTGCCGGCCTCATCATCGGTGCCATCTTAGGCCTTGCAGTTCCGCAGGCTGCCGGCATCTCCATCCTTGGCAATGTTTTTGTAGGTGCGTTAAAAGCAGTCGCTCCGCTCCTGGTATTTTTCCTGGTCATCAGTTCTTTGTGTCATTCCGGTAAGAGCCACGGCGGCGTCATCCGTACCGTGATCATCCTGTACATGTTCAGTACCTTCCTGGCTGCTGTCATTGCCGTGATCGCCAGCATGATGTTTCCGATCACTCTGACTCTGGCGGAGGGCGTATCTGACCTGGCTGCCCCGGAGGGAATCACGGAAGTATTAAGCTCGCTGCTTTTAAACATGGTAAGCAACCCGCTTCAATCGATCGTGAGCGCAAACTACATCGGTGTCCTGGTATGGGCAGTGCTGTTCGGCATTGGCCTGCGCGGCGCGAGCGAAACCACCAAAACCATGTTCGATGAAATTGCAGGTGGTCTTGCGAAAGTAGTTACCTGGATCATCAGCTTTGCACCGTTTGGCATCATGGGACTTGTATTCAGCACCGTTTCCGAGAATGGTCTTTCCATCTTCACAGAGTACGGAAAACTCCTTGCCGTTCTGGTTGGTTCCATGCTGTTCATTTACTTTGTTACCAACCCGATCCTGGTATTCTGGTGTATCCGCAAGAATCCGTACCCGCTGATCTTCAAATGCTTAAAGAGAAGCGCGATCACCGCATTCTTCACCCGAAGCTCTGCAGCAAACATTCCGATCAACATGGAAGCCTGCGAGGAAATGGGACTGGATAAGGATACCTACTCTGTTACGATCCCGCTTGGCGCAACCATTAACATGGACGGCGCAGCGATCACCATCACCGTTATGGCTCTGGCTACCGCACACACCCTCGGCATCGCAGTCGATATTCCGAGTGCCATCATCTTAAGCGTTCTGGCTGCCCTGTCTGCCTGCGGCGCATCCGGTGTTGCCGGCGGCTCCCTGCTGCTGATCCCGATGGCCTGCTCCTTATTCGGTATCCCGAACGACATCGCCATGCAGGTAGTCGGCGTCGGTTTCATCATCGGAGTTATCCAGGATTCTGTTGAGACCGCACTGAACTCCTCCTCCGACCTGCTTCTGTCCGCTTCTGCAGAGTTCAGACAGTGGCGACTGGAAGGAAAAGAGATTAAATTTTAAAATAACAATTTCAGTATATGACAAGGGCCGTGTGAGTTGCCGAAAAG
>ULSV01010144.1_pt1 | contig 54246 bp, 47 predicted proteins | sample 1956991 | NCBI WGS metagenome assembly ULSV01 (sample SAMEA4835717, study PRJEB28245) | human gut metagenome | biome: gut microbiome; material: fecal sample | place: Denmark | collected 2008 | reverse complement strand
TTCCGGACGGCCTTGCAACGGCGGCAGATGCCGAAACCCCCGCACCGCCACAGGAAGATGCAAAGGCGGCGATTCCATACGCAGTCGTTATCGTGGCGGTGGTTTTAGTTCTGCTGATTGTAGCTGTTGTCAGTGTCATTAAGGTCCGCAAGGAAAGAAAAGACGGATATCGTAACAATCTGTTTGACTAAGTAAGGGAAGGGGAGATTTTTGTATGGCAGAGATTAAAAAAACTATCACTGGTGATTTGTTCAAGTATTTTTGTGAGCATGAAGTAAAAGGCACCGAGGAAGAGATTTTTTCCGCTTGGGTAAGCCAGTCAACAGAAATGCCAGAAGCCGAAGATCTTCCTATCTGCTTTCAAATGATCCGGAATATGAAGAAATCCAAAGTGGATAAGGATATTTTGGAAAAGTATGGAAAGCTATTCTATTAAGCGATATACTTAGAGAAAATACACTACGGAGGACATCCTATATGGAAGCTTTAGAACGATTTTACAAAGAGTATCTGATTGATTATGCCCAGGATAGCAACTGGGAACGCTATGATGCAGATGCACAGATGACGCGAAACCGCGTAGAGGACATATTGGAAACCGGTTATATTTCGGAGGATGATCTTGACTTTCTTCGATCCCTACTGCCGGATATAGAGAACGATGGTATCAGAGAGGACTTAGAAGATTTCTTGAACCGCTGTGAATAGTAGAATATGATTGCGGATAAAAACTCGACAAAATTCTATGAAAACACGTCAAACAAGTAAAAGCAATTGACATAATTTTTCAAAAAATAGTATAATTTCTGTAAAAAAGTAGGCAAAGCATTTCTGGAGAAGATATTCCTCCCATTTGAACGGGAAAACACAGCTACGATCAGCGGACATACCGGTACAGGACTGGGACTTGCCGTTACGAAGCGCTATATTGATGCCATGGGTGGGGAAATCCATGTTTCCTCTGAGGCTGTAAATGGCCAGGAAGCGGTTGACAAGATTAAAGACTCCCAAAATGGTTATTATGCAGGTATTCTGATGGATATCCAGATGCCAGTTATGGATGGCTACGAGGCAACCAGGGAAATCCGGAAGCTTCAGGATACACAGCTGGCAAATACCCCGATCATTGCGGTATCTGCGAATGCTTTCGATGAAGATAAAGAAGCTTCTGCAAAGGCCGGCATGAATGCGCATATCGAAAAACCGATCCAGCTGGATTATCTGTTTAGTACCTTGGAAAGTCTGTTGAAGGAATAAATTAGTAAATATGCATTGGGAAAAGGAGAAGGACTATGTTTTTAGGAAATGGAAAAGTAAAATTTGAATTTGCGCATGTAGGCATTAATGCACAGACTCCGGAAGAAGGGGCGCGGATGAAGGATTTCTTCACAGATGTCATGGGATACCATGATTACCGCGATAATCAGGTGGCCTATTTCACGGTAGATAATAAGATGGAGCTTATGAAGATCATGGGAAAAGGTACTATGGGACATCTTGGCTTCTTTGTGAACGATATGCCGGCCGCGATCGAATATCTGGAAGAAAAAGGATATCAGCTAGACTATGACACCGCACGTTATGACGAGGACGGCAAAACCATCCGCCTGATCTTTTTAAAAGAGGAGATCAATGGATTCCGTATCCACATTACCGTGAAAAAGGCACCGTTTTATGTAGAAGCATGACAACACACATCTGGAACGTGGCGCTGGTGTGTAAAATGAGAGCTATCTACAACATAAAACTGAACATGAACAAAAAGATGCTGCCGCATCGAAAGCCAGTCTGACTTTTGATGCGGCAGCTCCATTTTTAGCAGTATGCCTTGCGGCATACGTCTCATTCGTTTTAATTCCAGTTATCCTTCAAAAACTCTACAATATCTGCAGCCTTTGGCGGACAACCGGTGAGGCTCTTTTCACAGCACTTGGTGCAGCGGCCGACACCGATCTTGGCGCATCCTTCCGGCATATTCTGGTAGCCCTGGCCGATGGCAACAGACGGAAGACCGCGGCGCAGGTAACCAGCATCGTTTAAACGGTCCAGCGCATAGATCAGGGAACCGTAGCAGGCACTGCAGGCATCCTTCGGCTCGGTGTAGGCTGCCAGCTTCTGGACGCGGTGGGTCATGCGGAATTTGACTCCGGCCTGATCTGGCTGGTTTAAGTAGATCATGTTCGCATGTGCGGTATCGCTGCTTCCGACACCAAGCTTTTCAGCAAGCGGAATGTACGGAACGTCCTGAATGGAATAGCCCATGCTGTCACAGACAAAGGAATCGCAGAGTACCGGGTCTTTAAAGCCAAGAACGCGGTTCATGACAACCGGGTTGCCGCCCTCCTCAAAGTCCAAATCTCCGCAGATGTTGTCCACCAAGATAAAGTCGTTACGTGCAATGGTATTTAAGTGTGCGATCGGTTTATGTAATCCCATGGTGTGGAAGTGACGTTTTTCCTGGTTCGGGATTACTCCCTTGTTGTTCTTTAAGGCACAGGTTACCGTAGTCTGGCAATGTCCCTTTAAGACTGGCATATTGATCATGTAATCGACAGCAGCCGCTTTGTCACAAAGCTTGATCTTCATGCCTGCTGCATCGTATTCTTTCCAGGTATCGCGCTGGAGGTCGACGAACGGAACATGGTAACGGTCGCAGACCATGTCATAGCCTGCTGCGCGGAACGCTTCCCCGGTACGGTCTCCAACCCAGGAGCCTTCCATGATGGTGATGTTCTCAAAACCATGCTCCTGCAGATATTCAATGACACCGGCAAGAAGCTCACTGTGGGTAGTTGCACCGCTGGAAGGAGCTTTTGCAGTAACCAGATTCGGTTTTAAAGCAATCTTTTTCTTCTTATCGCCGATATCCTCTGCGACGTTAGCAGCTTCCATGACTTTTTTCGCCATCTGTTTGTAATTGGTTCCGTGTATTAGGATAATGTCGTTCTTTTCCATTAGAATTTCCTCACTTTGTATTGGACTTTTTCTCAATTATTATACAGCGTTTCTTTATTTTTGCAAATGGAAAGTCGAAAGAATGCCTGCATGCTTTATTTGCCGGGCATGCAGGCGTGAACAGTAACAACAAATTTGGGACAATGCGTGAACAGCAACGTAATACTTGACAAAATGGCGTGGTGAGGGGTATAGTATAACTCGTAAAGAGAATAGAACATAAGTACCGGGGAGTCTGCGGAAGCAGACTGAGAGCTGGCTAGAGACCGCCAGGACCCGTATACCTGATTTGGATCATGCCAACGTAGGAAGTGACTGTGACTGGATAAAAACAGAAAGTGGTATTGCGTCCCTGCGTAGTTCCGCTTTTTTCTTTTGCCTAAATATCTCTAGCTACCAAAGCTGCATGAATATGCTGCTGAAGATGCTACAGGTCATTCTCTTTGCGGCGGTGCATTGGGGGCACCACCTTGAGCCGCCTAAAAAATATGGATGCATGAGAGGAGTTTCATCATGAAAATGAAAACAGCATTAACGATCGCTGGAAGTGATTCCAGCGGAGGCGCCGGAATCCAGGCTGACTTAAAGACCATGACTGCAAATGGCGTTTATGCCATGAGTGCAATTACTGCGCTGACAGCCCAGAACACGACCGGAGTCCAGGGAATTTTTGAAGTAACCCCAGAGTTTTTGAAACAGCAGATCGACAGTGTCTTTACAGACATCCGCCCGGACGCGGTGAAGATCGGCATGGTTTCCTCTGCAGGCCTCATTCAGGCGATTGCAGAAAAAATGAAAGAATATAAAGCAGAAAATATTGTAGTAGACCCGGTGATGGTGGCAACCAGCGGCGCAAAGCTCATCAGCGACGATGCCATCGGAACCTTAAAGGAGTGTCTGTTCCCGCTTGCAACGGTTCTGACACCAAATATTCCGGAAGCGAAAGTGCTTTCCGATATGGATATCACCACGGCAGAGGAAATGATCGATGCAGCGAAAAAAATCAGTGAGACGTATCACTGCGCCGTTCTTTTAAAGGGCGGTCATCAGTTGAATGACGCGAATGACCTGTTATACCGGGACGGCGGATACCGCTGGTTTAACGGAAAACGGATCGATAACCCGAATACCCACGGTACCGGCTGCACCTTATCCAGTGCCATTGCTTCCAATCTGGCAAAAGGCTATGATCTGGATACTGCAGTAGAGCAGGCAAAGGCATACATCTCCGGTGCACTTGCTGCTATGCTGGATCTGGGCGCAGGCTCCGGACCGATGAATCATGCATTCGAATTCTGCGGCAAGGGCTTTGCAAAGGAGGAAGCATGAGCATGACACCGACCGAGAAACTTTTAGATTCCGTAAAAGACATCTGGACAGGCTACCACAACCATCCGTTTGTAACCGGGATCGGCGATGGCAGCCTGGACCAGAAGAAATTCCGCTATTATATGATACAGGATTATCTGTATCTGATCGATTATACAAGAGTCTTTGCCATTGGCGCGGCCAAGGCAAGGGACTTAAACGTAATGAAACTGTTCGCAGCCTATACGCATAACATTTTAGATGGGGAGATGGACATTCACCGCACTTACATGAAACGCCTTGGCATTACACAGGAAGAGGCAGAAACCACCCCGGTATCCCTTGATAACTGTTCTTACACCTCTTATATGTTAAGGGCAGCTTATGAAGGGGGAGAAGCAGAGGTTATGGCAGCCATCCTTTCCTGCGCGTTAAGCTATGAAGCGATTGCAAAAGAGCTTGTGCAGCATAACCCGGACGCGAAGGATCATCCGTTTTACGGAGAATGGGTATCCGGTTATGCGAGCGATTCCTACCATGAGGAAAATGAAATCCTGATTGGTCTGATGGACCGCCTTGCTGCAGAGTGTACTCCTGCACAGATGGACCATCTGACCGATATTTTCAAAGCTTGCTCCCGCTATGAAATGGCATTCTGGGATATGGCATGGGAAATGAGGGATTAACATGCTGGAATTTGACCATGTGTGTTTCCAGTACGATACCGATGCGTATCCGATCATGGACCAGCTGTCTTTTCAGGTACAGGACGGCGAATTTGTCTGTGTGATCGGTGCTTCCGGCTGTGGAAAAAGTACGATTTTCCGATTGGTTAACAAGCTTCTTTCCCCAGATCAGGGAACGATCCGCATCAACGGGAATCCGATCGAAACACAAAAAAACTATTGCGGCTATATGCCGCAGCATGACCTTTTATTTCCGTGGAGAACGGTAAGAGAAAATATCATGCTTCCGCTCGAGATCCAGGGCGGGATTTCAAAAAAAGAAATGGAAAAACAGGCAGATGAAGCATTGGCCTCGGTCGGTCTTTCAGACTGGGGGCAGAAAAGCCCGAGAGAGCTTTCCGGCGGCATGCGCCAGCGGGCAGCTTTTGCACGGACCGTTCTGACCGGCTCGGATCTGCTGCTTCTCGATGAACCATTTTCGGCACTCGACTATCTGACACGCCTTTCCATGCGGGAGTGGCTGTTAAAACAGTGGGAACAAGATAAGAAAACGGTATTATTTATCACCCACGATGTAGAAGAGGCGCTCTTTTTATCCGGCAGGATTCTGGTAGTTGAGGAAACACCGATGACCCACCTGCGCTCCATCGAAGTTCCGGCCGCCTATCCGCGGACCCGGGACGAACTGTCGCGTCCGGAAATCCTTACATTAAAAGAAGAACTGATCAAGATGTTAAGGAGGAACCAGGCGTGAAAAAGAAAATGAGAAACAATTCCAGCCTTCCGGCCCTAATCTTAATGTTTCTTCTGCTGTTTTTCTGGCAGGCAGCAGCAATGGGCGTAAATGCGGCCTATATTCTCCCTTCCCCAATCCAGATCCTGGTACGGCTCTGGGAGCTTCGGGAGCTGCTTTTTACGGCACATTTGCCGGCAACCATGTCTGTGGTAGCGATTGGCCTTGGCATCTCTATTGTGCTTGGCTTAGGACTTGCTGTTTTAATGGATGCAAATGACACTGCAAGAAGGGCACTGTATCCGCTCATCATTGCATCACAGACCATTCCTACTACAGCCCTGGCTCCGCTTTTTGTGCTGTGGTTTGGCTATTCCATCTGGGGAAAGGTGCTGGTTACAGTACTCATTACCTTTTTCCCGATCACCATCACGGTGTTTGACGGTTTTCAGTCCGTAAAGACAGAGATGGAAGAATTACTGTTTACCTTCGGGGCTTCACCGTCCCAGATTTTCTGGAAACTGAAGGTACCGGCAGTTTTGCCGTATTTCTTTTCCGCGATCAAGATGGCAGTACCGCTTTCCATTATCGGAGCAGCAATCGGAGAATGGCTGGGTGCCCAGAATGGACTTGGCTATTTCAGCCGCCGTATGATGACGCAGTTAGATGGTGCCGGAGTATTTGCACCGATTCTGTTATTGTCGGTAGTGGCGATGCTCTTTGTGTGGCTTGTCACACTTCTGGAAAAGCGGATGATCCGCTGGAGAAATGATTTATAGAGAATAAGCATTACTGTGAAGACATGCATGCAAGAACAGTAATGACAAATGAACAACGATTGATGACACGAAAGATTGATAATACGTAAAAGTGAGGACTTTAACATTATGAAAAAAAGAATACTGATCGCAGCATTTACCGCAGCAGCTATGACTATCGCAGCTCTTTCTGGCTGCTCAAACAGCGCAAAACCGGCAGAGACCTCTGTACAGGCTGAAACAGCAGACAAAGCAGACGCAAACGATACAGAGACCAGAGATGCAGAAAGTAAAGAGCAGGCTTCTGATGCTGCGAAGGATGAGAAAAAAGATCTCCGTGAAGTGAATGTGGTTCTGGACTGGTATCCGAATGCCATCCATACCTTCCTTTATACCGCGATTGAGCGTGGCTATTACGAGGAAGAAGGACTGGATGTCCAGATCCGTTTCCCGGCTAACGCAAACGATGCGCTTTCCATGGTAGCAGCAGGAAAAGCCGAGATCGGCATGTACTACCAGCAGGATTTGATCCAGGCAGTGGCAAACCAGAAGGCATCGATCCGTTCCATCGGAGCCATTGTACAGTCTCCGCTGAACATCATCCTTTCCCTGAAGGATAAAAATATCACCAGCCCGAAAGATATGGTTGGAAAGACCATTGGTTACGGCGGCACCGTATTAAGTGAATCTTTAGTAAAATGCATGATGGAGTATGTGGGTGCGGATGCTTCCGACGTCAATCTGGTCGACGTTGGTTTTGACCTGATGAGCTCCATGACGACCGGCAATGTCGATGCCACGATCGGCTGTCTGGTGAACCACGAGGTTCCGCAGATGGAAGAAGAAGGCTTCGAATTAAACTATTTCCCGGTAAGCGGATATGGAATCCCGAATTACTATGAGGAAGTCTTCCTGACTAACAATAAGCTGCTGGAAGAGGAGCCGGAAGTGGTAGAAGGATTCCTCCGTGCATCCAAGAAGGGCTTTGACGATTTCAAGGCTGACCCGGATGGCTGTCTTGCAATCTTAATGAACAACCAGAACGAAGCAAACTTCCCGCTGACCCAGAGCGTAGAGGAGCAGTCCTGCAAGACGCTGCTTCCGCTTATGGAGACAGACTCCGCTGAGTTTTTAAGCCAGACTGAAGAATGCTGGCAGGAGAACATCGACTGGATGTTAGAAAACGGACTGATCGACAAAGCAGTAGATGTCTCCGATGTCATGACCAATATCGAGTATTAGGAAAAATGTCCCTCCCTTGTCCTTTTCTGGAAATTAAGCTATAATGTATAAAATGTTTGATATGCAAAGGAAAACCAGACTGCGTCTGGTGGGAAAAGGAGAAGATGTTTCAAATGAGAACAACAGGAATTGTAACAGACAGCCATAGCGGCATTTCGCAGGGGGAAGCACAGAAGCTTGGGATTTTTGTATTGCCAATGCCTTTTTATATGAATGAAACCTGTTATTATGAGGGTGTAAATATTACCAGGGCGGAATTTCTGGAACGGCTGGGAAGACTGGAGAACATCAGCACCTCCCAGCCTTCCCCGGAAGCTGTGATAGAGCTCTGGGATAAGGCTCTGGAAACCTATCAGGATATCCTTTATATCCCGATCAGCAGTGGTTTAAGCGGCTCCTGCCAGACTGCCATGATGCTGGCCAGGGAAGAAAAATACGAGGGAAAGGTTTATGTGGTCGATAATGGAAGCGTGGCTACCCCGCTTCACCAGAGCATTCTGGATGCACTGGAGCTTCTGGAGACCGGCTGCAGTGCGGCAGAGGTAAAAACGCGCATGGAAGCGGTGAAGACCAGAGCCGGGATCTATATTGCAGTGGATGACCTGAAATACTTAAAGCATGGTGGTCGTATCTCTGCGGGTGTAGCCCTGGTTGGAGGTCTTTTGAATGTAAAACCGGTCCTTCATTTCGATATTGGCATTCTGGAGCTTTACAAAAACTGCCGAGGATTAAAACGGGCAAAGCAGACGATGATCGAGGAAGTCAAAAAAGTGATCGAACAATCTTACCAGAGGGAATATGAAGAAGGCCGGCTGCATATCGTGGCAGCGACAAGCTCTGGAAAGGAAGAAACAGATGCCTGGGTGAATGAAATCGAGACTGCATTTCCGGGACACAAGATCCTCTGTGATGATCTGTCGTTTGGGGTAACCTGCCATATCGGACCTGGCGGACTTGGAATCGGCTATTCCTGCAAACCGTGAGAAAATGCTTTCCAGTAGTTCCCAGTAGATTTTCCATTCTCTGTATGCTAACATACTTTTGTAACATTTATGAAACATTTGTGTAATAAAAGGAGAATGACAACTATGAAAAAACACATCGTATCAACCGCAGCAGCTATGGCAGTGACCGCCCTGATGGCATTTCAGCCGATGACCGCATTTGCGGCAGTTAGCAACTGCCCGGGCAACAGCGGATGTTATAGTTCCGGATGCTACAGTAATGGCTGTGCTGCTTCCGTATGCCAGAGCCTTGGCTGTAAGACAGATGGCTGCAGACAAAGCAAAGCTTCATGCAGAACAAACCTGCCGGTGAAAGGCTGCAGCAGTCCAAAGCTGGTTTCCTGCAAGATTACTAACCTGGGATGCCAGAGATAACAGAAAACAAAAGAAACACAATCTGACGGATAACTACATAAGATTATACCTATAGGCGCACCATGCTGGTGCGTCTGTTTTGCATTTGAATGAGATTACGTGATGCGGTATGTATGCTGTAAAGATTTTTGTTAAATCGTTGTTGGTTTTAAGTAAAATGTGACAAGACACTAACAAGTAAAATGTGAAATATAAATTAAAATTGAAAAAAATATTCAAAATCTATTGCAAAATATACAAAACGTGGTATAGTAAATGCAGAGTTAATGTTAATTAATTAACGAGATGAAACAGAAACCAAAATCAAAAAGGTGTCGCGACAAGACGCGGCAGAATGGAGGATTTGTTATGGCTAGATTCACATTACCAAGAGACTTATACCACGGAAAAGGTGCTTTAGAGGCATTAAAGACATTTGAAGGCAAAAAAGCAATGATCTGTGTTGGCGGCGGTTCCATGAAACGCTTCGGTTTTCTGGATAAAGCAAAACAGTATCTGGAAGAAGCAGGAATGGAGGTTCAGCTTTTCGAAGGCATTGAGCCGGATCCGTCCGTAGAGACCGTTATGAAGGGTGCAGCTGCTATGGAAGCATTCCAGCCAGACTGGATCGTAGCTATGGGCGGCGGTTCCCCGATCGATGCAGCAAAGGCTATGTGGATCAAATACGAGTATCCGGACATCACCTTTGAAGATATGTGTAAGGTATTCGGTATTCCGAAGCTGAGAAAGAAAGCTCATTTCTGTGCAATTTCCTCCACATCCGGAACTGCAACTGAGGTTACCGCATTCTCTATCATTACCGATTACCAGAAGGGTATCAAGTACCCGATCGCAGACTTCGAAATCACCCCGGATGTTGCGATCGTAGATCCAGATCTTGCAGAGACCATGCCGCAGAAGCTGGTTGCCCATACCGGTATGGATGCTATGACCCATGCGATCGAGGCTTATGTATCTACCGCAAACTGCGACTTTACCGATCCGCTGGCTCTCCATGCGATCAAGATGATCCAGAGAGATCTGGTTGATTCCTACAACGGCGATATGGCAAAGCGTGACTCCATGCACAATGCACAGTGCCTGGCAGGTATGGCATTCTCTAATGCACTGCTTGGTATCGTTCACTCCATGGCTCATAAGACTGGTGCAGCATTTGCAGATTACGGCGCACACATCATTCACGGTGCAGCAAACGCTATGTACCTGCCGAAGGTTATCGCATTCAACGCAAAAGACGAAACCGCGAAAGAGCGTTATGGCGAGATTGCAGACTTCATGAAGCTGGGCGGCGAGACCTTAGACGAGAAGGTAGCTCTTCTGATCGCTTACTTAAGAAAGATGAACGATGACTTAAAGATTCCGCACTGCATCAAGAACTATGGCGCAGACAGCTATCCGACCGAGCAGGGCTTTGTACCGGAGGAGGTATTCTTAGAGAGACTTCCTGAGATTGCAAAGAACGCGATCGCAGACGCATGTACCGGTTCCAACCCGCGTCAGCCTAGCCAGGAGGAGATGGAAAAACTCCTGAAGTGCTGCTACTACGATACTGAGGTAGATTTCTAATTATTGTTCACGCATGCGTGCCAGCAACGATTTTTAATCAATAACATTACCTGTTACAGAAACAGAGCCCTGCCGGGTGAAAATCCGGCAGGGCTTTATTAGTGTTTCTTCCTATTGCCAGCTTTCGAAAAAATGGTTATAATAACACTTTGTTACTTTAAGAATAAATCAAGGGGATGAAAAGAATCATGAAAAGGCTGGTCGCATATTTCAAAAAGGAGACGGTGCTTTGCATTGCAGCAATTCTTGCCGTTATTTCTGTATTTTTTGTCCATCCGGACAGTCAGTATCCTGGATATCTGGACTACCGGACACTGGCATTGCTGTTTTCTCTGATGACGATCATGGAAGGGTTTAAACAGACCGGGTTTTTTGGAAAGGTGGCGCAGGCACTGCTTGCGAAGGTCCATACGTTCCGCCAGCTCTATCTGGTACTGGTGATGCTTTGCTTCTTTTGCTCCATGTGGATCACCAACGATGTGTCACTGCTGACGTTTGTTCCATTTACGATCCTGGTTCTGGAGCTTGCCGGCTTACAAAAAGAAATGATCCCGGTCATTGTCATGCAGACGATCGCAGCGAACCTGGGCAGCATGATGACACCGGTGGGAAATCCGCAGAATCTGTATCTGTATTCGGTTTCCGGTATGGGAATGGGGCAGTTTCTGATGATCATGGGACCGCTTAGCCTCCTTTCTTTTTTGATGATCCTTGGAGCCTGTGTGGCTCATAAAAACTTCCCATTAGATTCGGAACGGTTGAAGTCAGAAATGCTGGCCTCTCATACAGATACAAAAACGCAAAAAGCTACCGCAGACCATGCTTTTGCAAATGTAAAAACACAGGACCGCCCTGCAGGCAAACGACACAGTGAGAAGGATCAGTCCCGTTACCAGAATCTGCTGCTGGCAGTGCTGTTTTTGTTCAGCCTGCTTTCGGTATTCCGCGTGCTGGAATGGCCGCTTCTTCTGCTGATCGTATTGATCGGATGCCTGCTGTTAAGTGGACTTTTCCACAGCACGTTTCTGCCACGAAACGTCGATTACAGCCTTCTGCTTACGTTTATTGCATTTTTTATTTTTATCGGCAATATGAAGCGGATGGATCTGGTGCGGGATCTGCTAAACCAGCTCTTGACGGGCCGGGAACTGTTTGTTTCTTTTGCCTGCAGCCAGGTGATCAGCAATGTACCGGCAGCAATCCTGCTTTCCGGCTTTACCGACCAGTATGCTGCACTTTTGCGTGGCGTGAACATTGGCGGACTCGGTACGCTGATCGCATCGCTGGCCAGCCTGATCTCTTATAAGTTTTTTGCGGAAAGTCAGGAGCATTTTCCGGAAGCCGGAACGAAACAGCAGTACCTGATCCGTTTTACGGCCTGGAACTTTGGAATGGCAGTCATTTTACTGCTTGCAGCAGTGATTTTTGGTTAGCAGACTGTTGGATGAAAACAGCATGAATAGGAACAGTCTGACATCGAATCATGGATTTTGGTTCTTGATTTTGATGGAAATTTTATTTATAATTTAGATTCGAACATTTGTTTTATAGTTGGAGGGAAACATGGCAAATACACAGTATAACGCAGACAGCATCACGGTCCTGGAAGGGCTGGAAGCGGTGCGCAAACGCCCGGGTATGTACATTGGAAGCGTTGGAACAAAAGGATTAAATCATCTGATCTACGAGATCGTGGACAATGCGGTAGACGAACATCTGGCTGGCTTCTGCGATACCATATGGGTTACCCTGGAAGCAGACGGCTCCTGCACCGTAAAGGACAGCGGACGTGGCATCCCGGTAGAAATGCATAAAAAAGGCGTATCTGCAGAGCGTGTGGTTTTATCTACACTGCATGCGGGCGGTAAATTTGACAACCAGGCTTACAAGACCAGCGGCGGACTGCACGGTGTCGGTTCCTCTGTCGTGAATGCCTTATCTGCCCATATGGATGTCAAAATCTATAAAAATGGTTTTATCCATCACGATGCGTATGAGCGCGGTATCCCCACCGTGGAACTGGAAAACGGATTGCTCCCGGTACTCGGAAAGACCAGACAGACCGGTACAGAGATCAATTTCCTGCCAGACGACGAAATCTTTGAAAAAACACGGTTTAAGGCAGACTGGTTAAAGAGCCGTCTGCATGAGACCGCTTATTTAAATCCGGGCCTTACCATTTATTATAAAAATGCACGTGCCAGCGAGAAAGAAGAGATCACCTACCATGAACCGGAAGGAATCGTGGCTTATGTAAAGGAATTAAACCGCGGCAAGACGGTGATCCACGAACCAATTTACTTTAAGAAGGAACTGGATCAGATCGAGGTGGAAGTAGCGATCCAGTTTGTCGATGCTTTTGAGGAAAATATCCTTGGCTTCTGTAATAATATTTTTACGCAGGAGGGCGGTACGCATCTGGTTGGATTTAAGACCCGCTTTACCCAGCTGATCAACTCCTATGCCCGAGAGCTGGGCATCTTAAAGGAGAAAGATCCGAACTTTACTGGTGCGGATACCCGAAACGGCATGACGGCGATCGTTGCAGTGAAGCATCCGGATCCGATCTTTGAGGGTCAGACGAAAACGAAGCTTGCAAGTGCAGATGCCACCAAAGCAGTCTTTACGGTATCCGGCGATCTGCTTTCGCATTATTTTGACCGCAATCTGGAGACTTTAAAAGCCATCATCGGCTGCGCGGAAAAATCCGCAAAGATCCGCAAAGCAGAAGAGAAGGCGAAGACCAACATGCTGACAAAGTCTAAATTTTCCTTTGACAGCAACGGGAAGCTGGCAAACTGCGAGAGCCGTGATGCCGAGCTTTGCGAAATCTTTATCGTAGAGGGAGATTCTGCGGGCGGTTCTGCCAAAACAGCCAGAAACCGCAAATACCAGGCAATCCTTCCAATCCGTGGTAAGATCCTGAATGTGGAAAAAGCATCCATGGACAAGGTACTGGCCAATGCCGAGATCAAAACCATGATCAATACCTTCGGCTGCGGCTTTTCAGAAGGGTATGGAAACGATTTCGATATCACCAAACTAAAATATAACAAGATCATTCTCATGACGGATGCCGATGTCGACGGAAGCCACATCGACACCCTGCTTCTGACGTTTTTATACCGGTTTATGCCGGAGCTGATCTACAACGGCCATGTTTACATTGCCATGCCGCCGCTTTACAAGGTCATCCCGTCCAGAGGACAGGAGCAGTACTTATACGATGATAAAGAGCTGGAGCGCTACCGAAAAAACCATACCGGCGATTTCCGGCTGCAGCGTTACAAAGGTCTTGGTGAGATGGACCCGGAGCAGCTCTGGGAAACCACGCTCGACCCGGAGCGCCGCGTCTTAAAGCGTGTGGAAATCGAGGATGCACGCATGGCATCCGAAGTGACCGAGATGCTGATGGGAAGCGAAGTGCCGCCAAGAAAACAGTTTATCTATGACCATGCAAACGAAGCAGAGATCGATGCGTAAGGGAGTGAAGGAGAAAAAACATGGCTGAGAAGATATTAACAACAGAATATTCGGAGGAGATGCAGCGCAGTTACTTAAACTACTCCATGAGCGTCATTACTGCCAGAGCGATCCCAGATGCGCGCGACGGCTTAAAGCCGGTACAGCGCCGTGTCCTTTACGATATGAGCGAGCTGCGCTTGGGACACGATAAACCACACAGAAAATCGGCGCGTATCGTCGGCGACACCATGGGTAAATACCATCCGCACGGTGACAGCTCCATCTACGAGACGCTGGTTGTGATGTCCCAGGACTTTAAAAAGGGAATGGCCCTGGTAGATGGTCACGGAAACTTCGGTTCCATCGAGGGAGACGGCGCCGCGGCTATGCGTTACACCGAGGCCCGCTTAAAGAAGTTTGCGGAAGAAGTGTATTTAAAGGATCTGGACAAGACCGTGCAGTTCGTATCCAACTACGATGAATCTGAAAAAGAGCCGGAGGTTCTTCCGGTCCGCGTGCCGAACCTTCTGATCAACGGTGCGGAGGGCATCGCGGTCGGCATGAGCACCAGCATCCCGACACACAATTTGGGAGAGGTGGTCGATCTGGTCAAAGCCTATATCGACCGTCCGGACATGTCACTTGAAGAGATGATGGAATATATGCCGGGGCCGGATTTTCCTACCGGAGGTATCATTGCCAATAAAAAAGATTTGCCGGCGATCTATGAAACTGGAACCGGAAAGATTAAGCTGCGCGGTAAGATCGAGGTGGAGCTGGGACGCCGGAAAAGTGACCGAGATAAACTTGTCATCAGTGAGATCCCATACACCATGATCGGCGCCGGCATCAATAAATTCCTGGTCGATATTGCGGAGCTTGTAGAAAACAAGACTTTGTCCGATGTTGTGGACATTTCCAACCAGTCTAACAAAGAGGGAATCCGCATTGTCCTCGAACTGAAAAAGGATGCTGACATCGAGAAAATCCGCAACATTCTCTATAAGAAGACAAAGCTGGAGGATACCTTTGGTGTCAACATGCTGGCGATCGCCCACGGACGTCCAGAAACCTTAAACTTGCGCGGAATCCTTGAAAACTATCTGGAGTTCCAGTATGAAAATACGACCCGCAAGTATCAGGCACTTCTGGAAAAAGAACTGGAGAAAAAAGAAATCCGCGAAGGCCTCATCCGTGCCTGCGACGTGATCGACCTCATCATTGCGATCCTGCGTGGTTCGAAAAACTTGAAAGACGCCAAAGCCTGCCTGATGACCGGTGACATTTCCAGGATCCAGTTTAAGCATCCGGGCTTTGAGGAGGATGCAAAGCAGCTTAACTTTACGGAAAAGCAGGCAAATGCCATTCTCGAAATGCGCCTTTACAAATTGATCGGTCTGGAAATCCTGGCACTGCAGAAGGACTATAAGGAATGCCTGAAGAAAATCGCAGAATATGAGAAGATCTTAAAGAGCCGCGACGGTATGAACCGGGTCATCAAGGAAGATCTGGACCACATTAAAGAAGAATTCGCCCAGCCGAGAAAGACCCTGATCGAAAACGGAAAAGAAGCCGTATACGAGGAATCTGCGGTAGCTGTGAGCGAAGTGGTGTTTGTCATGGACCGCTTCGGTTACTGCAAGCTTCTCGACCGTTCCACTTACGACCGGAACCGGGAAACCGTAGATACCGAATACAAGTATGTGATCCCGTGTCTGAATACCGATAAACTCTGTGTATTCACTGACACCGGAAACCTCCACCAGATCAAGCTGATGGATGTTCCATCCGGAAAGCTCCGCGATAAGGGAACTCCAATCGATAATTTAAGCAAATACGATGGAAGCAAAGAAGAAATCATCTTCCTGACCAATTTTGGCCGCCTGACCGGGCAGATTTTATTATTTGCCACGAAGATGGCCATGGTAAAGCAGGTCCCGGCAGAAGAATTTGTGACCAACAACCGCACGGTGGCGTCGACCAAGCTGCAGGAGGGAGACAGCCTGTTAACCGTCCGGATCGTGGGAACCGAGACCGATCTTGCCCTGCAAAGTGCCAGCGGCATGTTCCTGCGTTTCTCCATGGAAGATATTCCAGAGCTGAAGAAGAATTCCCGCGGTGTACGCGGTATGAAGCTGGGAGCGGGAGACGAGCTGGAAAACGTTTATTTTGTAACCCAGCAGCCACAGATCACTTATAAAGAAAAAGAAGTGCATCTGAACCGTCTGAAATTAGCAAAACGAGACGGCAAGGGAAGCAAGGTACGCCTATAATGTTACGATTCAAGAATTGATTTCAAACCATATAAATCCGTCTCTCACGTGCAGTTGTACTTATATCAAAGAAAACATCCGTGCAGCACGCACAAATGTATTTTTCTGACGAATAAGTATTGATTTTTTACAAAAATTGAGATAGGATAAGCGGGAACGAAAAAGCAAAAAGTGACAAACAGGTGAAAAATGTTTCTGCAGCGTGTGAACAGCCACAAAACAGTCACCGGTCAGAATCAGGAAAGAATTGTCACGAAGAAAATAAGGAGCTTATGATTATGGAAAAGAAATTGCGTGTTGGCGTGCTTGGCGCGACCGGTATGGTAGGACAGAGATTTATCTCCCTTCTGGAGAATCATCCGTGGTATGAGGTAGTTACCGTGGCTGCAAGCCCGCGTTCTGCCGGAAAAACCTACGAGGAGGCTGTCGGCGGACGCTGGAAAATGACCACACCAATGCCGGAAGCAGTAAAGAAGCTGGTAGTCATGAATGTCAATGAGGTAGAAAAAGTTGCTGCCAGTGTTGACTTTGTATTCAGTGCAGTAGACATGACCAAGGAAGAGATCAAGGCGATCGAGGAAGCGTACGCAAAGACTGAGACCCCGGTTGTTTCCAATAACAGCGCACACCGCTGGACTCCGGATGTTCCGATGGTTGTTCCGGAGATCAACCCGGAGCACTTTAAAGTAATCGAGTTCCAGAAAAAACGTCTGGGAACCAAGAGAGGATTTGTTGCTGTAAAGCCGAACTGCTCCATTCAGAGCTACGCTCCGGTCCTGACTGCATGGAAAGAGTTTGAGCCATACGAGGTCGTTGCTACCACCTACCAGGCAATCTCCGGTGCAGGAAAAACCTTCAAAGACTGGCCGGAAATGGAAGGAAACATCATTCCTTACATCGGCGGCGAGGAAGAGAAGAGTGAGCAGGAGCCGCTTCGTATCTGGGGCGAGATTAAAGATGGCGTGATCGTAAAGGCATCTGAGCCGAAGATCACCTGCCAGTGCATCCGTGTTCCGGTATTAAATGGCCACACTGCTGCAGTATTCGTAAAATTCCGCAAGAAACCGACCAAGGAAGAGCTGATTGACCGTCTGGTGAAATTCTCCGGACTTCCGCAGGAGTTAAAGCTTCCGAGCGCACCGAAGCAGTTTATCCAGTACTTAGAGGAGGATAACCGTCCGCAGGTTTCCTTAGATGTAGACTATGAGAACGGCATGGGCATTTCTGTAGGCCGTATCCGTGAAGACAGCATCTACGATTACAAGTTCGTAGGTCTTTCCCACAATACCGTCCGCGGTGCTGCCGGCGGTGCAGTGCTTTGCGCAGAGCTTCTGACTGCACAGGGTTACATTCAGGCAAAATAATCGAATTGGATTCAGGCAGTATTACAAAATAAAGGTTCAAAAACGAGGGTGCATTCAGTTCCTACTGGATTGCATCCTCGCTTTATGCTATAATCGAATAGAACATGCGTTGCTTTTTCGCAGCACATGAACAGTAACGAATTTCATACTGAAAACGTGGAGGGAATACGACTATGGCATGCAGCAAGGAATTATTTGGCACTTTGGAAAATGGGGCTAAGCTCACAAAATACATTCTTACAAATGAACACGGGTTAAAAGCTTCGTTTACAGATCTTGGCGCTATCTGGCTGGAAATGTATGTACCGGATAAAAACGGTAAGTTCAGCGATGTGGTGCTGGGCTTTGACGCACCGGAAAAATATCTGGACCAGGATGTACATTTTGGCGAGATCGTCGGAAGAAATGCGAACCGGATCGGCACTGCAACCTGCACGATCGACGGCATCACCTATGCACTGGTCATCAACGATAACGGGGTTAACAATCTTCACAGCGGACCGGATTTTCTGCGTAACCGGATCTGGGATGCAGAGGTTTCCGAAACAGAGGAAGGAACGAAGATCACCTTTTCCCTCTTTAGCCCGGACGGCGACCAGAACTACCCTGGCAATGCCGATATCCGTGTCAGCTACACCCTGACAAATGACGATGCACTCCGCATCGATTACCACATGACCTGCGACGAGGACACCATCGCAAACTTTACAAACCATGCCTACTTTAACCTGGCTGGCCAGGAATCTGGACCGGCCATGAACCAGAAGGTCTGGATCGATGCAGACCAGTTTACCATTGCAGACCAGTATTCCATTCCGACCGGAGAACTGGTTCCGGTCAAGGGAACGCCGATGGATTTCACACAGTTTAAAACCATTGCAGATGAGATTGATGCGGACTATGAGCCGTTAAAATTCGCAAAAGGCTATGATCACAACTGGGTTTTAAACCATAAGGAAGGCGAACTGTCACTGGCTGCGAAAGCCAAAGATGAAGCAAGCGGCCGTATCATGGAAGTTTATACGGACCTTCCGGGAATCCAGTTCTATACCGGCAATTTTCTCACATCTATGGAGGGCAAGAACGGAGCAGTCTATAACCATCGTCAGGGATACTGCTTTGAAACCCAGTATTTCCCGGATGCAGTCAATAAGCCGCAGTTTGCTTCCCCGATTTTAAAGGGCGGAGATATTTACCAGACTACCACGATCTATCAATTTAAAACAGAAGCATAACAGCTTTTGCCCGTGACTGTGAAGGCACAAAACAGTTATGAAAATAGCATAATTCTGTCAATTTACACAGAAGATGCCAGGGTAAGATTCTTTCTTAAGTACATACTAGGAATGTAACAAAAAACAAACCGGCCGTGATGCAGGAAAATGCCTGCCTTACGGCAGGCGCTTAAGAAAGGAGACCAATTATGGCAAGCAGATCTTCTAACAGGGCAGAGGTACCGGAAGCAAAGGAAGCACTGGACCGCTTTAAAATGGAGGTTGCAGATGAGCTTGGTGTTCCGTTATCCGATGGTTATAACGGAAACTTAACCTCTGCACAGAACGGTTCTGTCGGCGGTTATATGGTCAAAAAAATGATCGAGGCCCAGGAAAGACAGATGGCAGGAAAGTAAACATGCTGTAAAGGTCAGCGGACGCGAAACATGCGTCCGCTGATTCTTATGTACAAAAAAAGATACGAAACTACATAATAAACTGCTTGTATATAAGAAAAAATACAGTTATAATTGCTATGATTATCATTGTGAAGGAACAGACAAATTTCAGATACCTTCAGATAAAGGGAGAATACTATGCGAGTAATAGCAGGGAGTGCAAGGCGGACACCGTTAAAGACACTGGAAGGCATGAATACCCGCCCTACGCAGGACCGCATTAAGGAAACACTTTTTAATATGCTTCAATATGACCTGGCAGACTGCACATTTTTGGACCTGTTTGCAGGAAGCGGCGGGATTGGCATCGAGGCGTTAAGCCGCGGAGCCGGTCAGGCTGTTTTCGTAGAGCAGAATGAGGCCGCTGTCCAGATCGTCCGGGATAATTTAAAGGCTACAAAGCTGGAGGACAGGGCAGTGGTCATGCATTGCGATGCACTTCTGGCATTGAAACGCCTGGAAGGAAAGCACCGCTTTAATCTTATTTTTATGGATCCTCCATACGATCATGAGCTGGAAAAGCAGATGTTAGATTATTTAAAAACCTCTTCCCTGATCGATAAGCAGAGCACGGTCATCATTGAGGCATCCATCCAGACCGATTTTTCCTATCTGTCTGAAATGGGCTACATTACAGAGAAAATAAAAGAATACAAGACAAATAAGCATGTATTTGTCTATCGAGGTGAGTGATATGGCAATAGCAGTTTACCCTGGAAGCTTTGATCCAGTGACACTTGGACATCTGGATATCATTGAGCGGTCGGCCCATATGGTAGACCGTCTGATCGTAGGCGTTTTGCAGAATAATTCAAAAACGCCGTTGTTTTCTGTCGAAGAACGTGTTAAGATGTTAGAAGATGTGACCTCATATCTGCCAAATGTAGAAATCCGTTCCTTTGGCGGGCTTTTGGTGGACTTTGTGCACCAGTCCCAGGCAGACATTATTGTAAGAGGGCTTCGCGCGATCACAGATTTTGAATACGAGCTTCAGATGGCCCAGACCAACCGGGTCATTGCTCCCGACATCGACACGATCTTTCTCACAACAAACTTAAAGTATTCCTACTTAAGTTCCAGTATTGTCAAGGAGATCGCAGGCTACCAGGGAGATATCAGCGAGTTTTTACATCCTGCCATTGCAGAAAAAGTCAGAGAGAAGCTTGCAAATCAGTAACAAAGCATTAAGGAGAAGAAACCATGAGTAGAATCGAACAGTTAATCGGTGAGATTGAAGAATATATTGAAAGCTGTAAATTCCAGCCGCTTTCCAACACCAAGATCCTGGTAAATAAAGAGGAGCTGGAAGAGCTGCTGGTAGAGCTTCGTCTCCGTATCCCAGACGAAATCAAAAAATACCAGAAGATCATCAGCAACCAGGATGCAATCCTGAATGAGGCACGTGCCCAGGCCGATGCCATGGTGGCTGAGGCAACTGCCCAGACAAACGAGCTTGTGAACGAGCATGAGATCATGCAGAAGGCCTATGCAGAAGCAAACCGTGTCGTTGAGGACGCCCAGGCCCAGGCCCAGGCGATCATCGATGAAGCAGTAAATGAGGCAAATGGAATCCGTCAGGCATCCATCAACTATACCGATGATATGTTAAACAGCCTGCAGACCATTATCACCCATTCCATGGAGGGGGCACAGAGTCGTTTCGACGCATTTATTTCCTCCATGCAGTCCAGCTATGACATCGTATCCTCAAACCGTGGAGAGCTGGCAGGAAGCGTTACCAATGTAGAGGAAATACCAGAGGAAGAACCTGTCGAAGAACAGTAAGAATGATCACGGAAAAACCTGCATGCAGGAATTTCCACCCAATATAATGCCGGATGTCAAATCCGGCATTTTTATTGCATTGGATATCAGAAAAGCTCCTGTGGCCTGTCTGAGGATCGCACGATGTGACAGAAAGCGCTTGCCCGTGTGTCTGCTGATCACAGGACAAAGAATCCTGATACAACACACTCTTTACCTGGAAAATACCGGAGATCCCGCCAAACGAGGCTGCTGCTGCACATAGGGGAAGCTGGATGGAAGGTGGGAAGACCTGGCAGATTTGCCGGATCCCCGTAGTCATTTCCGCAATCCCGCATAACAGGGCAGCAGCTGGTCCGGGGATCCAGGCGGCATGACGGATAAAGCAGACCAGAATGGAAAACAGCATCAGATAGCCTCCGATCAGGACCATCGTATCACTTACCGAGTAGAGAACGGAATCAAGAACCGAGACTGCGCGGGCTTCCGGCTGTACGGATACCTGGGAGAAAGCCTTTTCCAGCACATCTGTACCGTTTTGTGGAGCCTTCTGACCGGGAGCACAGACTTTCGGATAATGCAGGATTTTTTTTGCTGCAGCGGACAAAAGAAAGACCGGAGCATAAACACTTATTAGTAATAGTGCGCAAGAGCTGCTTTCTGGAAGCTGCTGGCGGACATAACCAAGCAGGAACATCGGACTGGGATAGCTGCACAGGGCCAGCAGGTAAGCAGCCTCTTTTCGTGAGAGCTTTTGTTCTGTCAGAAGGCTGCTGCACAGGGATGGTCCGACCGGATACCCGCAAAGCATTCCGCCAAGGAGTGCAAAGGCACCCTGATCACTCAGAGAGAACACATGGGAGAGCAGCGGGTGAAACGGATGCATCAGAAGTGTTACGCCATTGGACTTAAGGATCAGCTGTGTCAGGATCATTGCAGGCGCCAGTGCCGGAAGCACCGTGTGAAACCAGAGCAAAAGACCATCTGCAGCACCCTCCACAGAATATTGCGGGAACAGGAGAAGCAGAAGAAAAACCAGGATAAACACCGGCGCACAAAACGATGCATCAGTCATAAGAGACTCCAGGAAAACAGGTTTTCACTTGAAGTAAATTATGCTATACTTAATGCAATTATGCCAATGTGGCAGTCATGACCGTATACAAGAGAAAGGAAGCTTATGCAGTTACCAGAAACATTTCTAAAACAGATGAAGCTGCTTTTGGGCGCGGATTACAATGAATGGCTGGAAAGCTATGAAAAAAAGCCTTTTGCAGGACTTCGGATCAATGCAGCAAAAATTACACCGGAAGAATGGGAGACTTCTCTTTGTCCGTTTCCGTTCCGGAAGGTTCCCTGGACCCCGAATGGATATTATATCAGTGAGGACAGCAGGGCATCCCGCCATCCCTACTATTATGCAGGGCTTTATTATCTGCAGGAGCCAAGTGCCATGGCACCTGCCTCTGCCCTTCCGGTTAAGCCGGGAGATAAGGTACTGGACCTTTGTGCCGCACCTGGCGGGAAGAGCACTGAGCTTGGCGTAAAGCTGCAGGGAGAAGGACTTCTGGTTTCCAACGATATCAGCAATTCCCGGGCTAAGGCGCTGCTTAAAAACCTGGAATTATTCGGAATCCCCAATCTTTGTGTAACCAGTGAAACGCCGGAAAAGCTGGCTTCTGTATTTGGCCCGTTTTTCGATAAGATCCTGGTCGATGCGCCATGCTCCGGGGAAGGTATGTTCCGGAAGGACCCGGACCTGATCAAAAGCTGGATGGAACGTGGGCCGCAGTATTATGCCCCACTCCAGCGTCAGATCTTAACCTCCGCAGTGCAGATGTTAAAGCCGGGAGGAATGCTTTTATATTCTACCTGTACGTTTGCAAAGGAAGAGGATGAGAACACGATCCAGTGGCTTCTTGATACGCACCCAGACATGAAGCTGGTGCCGCTGACCCCATGGGAGGGCGCCTGCAGCGGGTTAGATGGCATGCCGGTCATCCGCCTGTTTCCGCACAAAATAGAAGGAGAAGGGCACTTCCTTGCTTTACTCCAAAAGGATGCCGGGGCGGATGCCGAGCCGGATACACAGGCTTACACTAACACCGTACCTGCTGAGGTACGCAGACTGGAAAAGGAAAGCGATTACCTGCAGTGGGAAGCAATGCTAAAGAGTCCGCTTGACCGAAGCCGTATGATGGTCCGGGATGGCATGGTATATTATCTCCCGGAATGCTTTGACCAGTCCTGGAAGCTTCGCTATCTGCGTACCGGATTGCTTCTTGGGGAGTGGAAGAAGAACCGGTTCGAGCCATCCCAGGCGGTTGCGATGGTACTGCAGCTGCGGGAGTTTTCCCAGAGCCTGTCCCTCACGGCCATCGATGAGCGAAGCATCCGTTATTTAAAGGGGGAGACAATTTTCCCGGATCCGGAGGAAACGCTCCAAAAGGGCTGGGTGCTGGTCGGCGTAGACGGCTATCCACTCGGCTGGGCCAAGTATACCGGAAGCAGCTTAAAAAACAAATATTATCCAGGATGGCGGTGGCAGTAATGGCAAAATTAATGAGACTGGACAAGTATCTGGCAGAAATGAATAAAGGAAGCCGTACCCAGATCAAGGATGCGGCAAAAAAAGGACGGATCCAGGTAAACGGAGCCGTAGAGAAAAAAACAGAACGGAAGATTGATCCAGATACCGATGAGGTGTCTTTTGATGGCACACCCGTCCGTTACCGTGCGATGGAATACATCATGCTCTATAAACCGCAGGGTGTTATTTCCGCAACAGAGGATAAACGCCATAAAACGGTGATCGACCTGCTAACCGGGGAAAACCGAAGTGATCTGTTCCCGGTTGGACGTCTCGATATTGACACCGAGGGGCTTTTGCTTTTAACCAATGACGGAGACCTGACCCACCGCCTGTTAGCGCCTGGAAAGCATGTCGATAAAGTGTATTTTGCCAGGATCGCGGGCACACTTCCTGACACAGCAGTGGAACAGATGGCGGCTGGGCTGACCCTAAATGATGGAACACCAGTCATGCCAGGAAAGCTCGAGATCCTGAAGCAGTGGACAGGGCAGACTCGCCAAAAAGCGCTGGAGCAGTTCAGTGCTGATGCGGAGACTGCAGACAGCGCTGAGGCGAATGCCGGAGCAGAGATCCTTTTGACGATCCAGGAGGGAAAATTCCACCAGGTGAAGCGGATGTTTGAAGCGCTTGGCTGCCATGTAGTGTTTTTAAAACGTCTTTCCATGGGAAGACTGAAGCTGGATCCAGATTTAAAGCCGGGGGAATACCGGGCTCTGACAGAAGGAGAATTAGAACTGCTTCAAAAATAGGATAGTACCCTGTCTGTGTATTCTTGCGATAAAATTGCGCTAATAAATAATAGAAGACAAAAGGAAGCTGTTTATGAATCAAAAAAACATAGAAAATGGAAATGCTATATCCAGCATACCGGCCGCCCTGGTACTTCCGACCATGGATGCCGTACTCTTTGACCTGGACGGTACACTGGTAGATTCCATGTGGATGTGGAAGGAAATCGATATTGAGTATCTGGGACGCTTTGGCCTGGCATGTCCGCCGGATCTGCAGAAGGTGATCGAAGGCATGAGCTTCTCAGAGACTGCAAGGTATTTTAAAAACCGGTTCGAAATTCCGGATTCCATCGATGAGATCAAGCATGCCTGGATCCAGATGAGTATTGAAAAATACCGGAGTGAAGTCCCGTTAAAGCCGGGTGCCAGACGGTTTTTGGAGTATCTGGCCTGCACAGGGAAAAAAGCAGGAATTGCTACCAGCAACGGGCAGGATATGGTAGATGCCGTGCTGGAATCATTAAAGATCCGCCCATATTTCCAGGTGATCGCAACGGCCTGTGAGGTGCCGGCCGGAAAGCCGGCCCCGGATATTTATTTAGAGGTTGCAAGACGTCTTTGCGTCTCTCCGGCACGCTGCATGGTTTTTGAAGATGTCCCTGCGGGAATCCTGGCCGGGAAACGGGCCGGCATGACTGTCTGTGCGGTAGAGGATGAGTTTTCTGCAGGGATGCGGGCAGAAAAGAAAAAGCTTGCCGATTACTATATCCAGGATTATAACAAACTATTTCAAACAGAAAAAGAATAAGGGTTACCGGCACGTGTATGCGCATGGTAACCAATAAGGAGAATCAGTTTTATGATACATGATTATTTACCAATCTGCCGGGAAGATATGGACCGGCGTGGCTGGGAAGAATGTGATTTTGTCTATGTATCCGGAGATGCCTATGTGGATCACCCATCCTTTGGTCCGGCTATCATCAGCCGCCTTCTGGAATCCCGCGGGTATAAAGTAGGAATCATTGCACAGCCGGACTGGAAGGATCCGCAGAGCATCCAGATCCTTGGAAAACCGCGGCTTGGCTTTCTGGTATCAGCAGGAAACATGGATTCTATGGTAAACCATTATTCTGTATCCAAAAAGCGCAGACAGCAGGATTCCTATACGCCGGGTGGTGTTATGGGCAAGCGCCCGGATTATGCGACCATTGTATATTGTAATCTGATCCGGTCTGTTTATAAGGATTCTGCCATCATCATTGGTGGAATCGAGGCCAGCCTGCGCCGTCTTGCCCATTACGATTACTGGTCTAACCGCCTGAAGCGTTCTATCCTGTTAGATTCCCAGGCAGACCTCATTTCTTACGGAATGGGCGAGCATTCCATTGTGGAGATCGCAGATGCCTTAAACAGCGGAATAGATGTAAAAGATATCACATTTATAGATGGAACCGTATTTAAGACGCGGAATCTGGAAATTGTATACGATTATAAGCTTCTGCCGGATTACCAGGAGTTGAAGGACGATAAAAAGGTTTATGCAAAAAGCTTTTACGTCCAGTACAGCAACACCGATCCGGTTCTTGGAAAGCGCCTGGTAGAGCCATACTATGGAAAAGAATATGTTGTGCAGAATCCGCCGGCAAAGCCGCTGACACAGGAGGAAATGGATGAGGTCTACGCCCTTCCTTACATGCGTAATTACCATCCATGCTATGAAGCAGAGGGAGGAATTCCGGCGATCCGCGAGATCAAATTCAGCCTGATCAGCAACCGCGGCTGCTTTGGTGCCTGCAGCTTCTGTGCACTGACCTTCCACCAGGGCCGTATCATCCAGGCAAGAAGCCATGAGTCTCTGGTTGAGGAAGCAAAGCTTCTGACGGAGGAGCCTGATTTCAAAGGCTATATCCACGATGTAGGCGGTCCTACCGCAAACTTCCGTTTCCCTGCCTGTGAAAAGCAGCTGACCAAGGGCGCATGCCCAAACAGACAGTGCCTGTTCCCGGAACCGTGTAAAAACATCCGTGCAGACCATAGCGATTATATTTCCCTCCTGCGCAAGCTTCGGGCAATCCCGAAGGTGAAAAAGGTGTTTATCCGTTCCGGTATCCGCTTTGACTATGTCCTGGCAGACAAAAACCGTGCATTCTTACGGGAACTCTGCGAATACCACGTTAGCGGACAGCTTAAGGTTGCACCGGAGCATGTGGCAGACGCAGTCTTAAAACGAATGGGCAAACCAAAAAATTCCGTATACATGCAATTTGTAAAGGAATATAAAGAGATGAACAAAAAAATCGGAAAGGAGCAGTATCTGGTTCCTTACCTGATGTCCTCCCATCCGGGTTCTTCTTTAAAGGAGGCGGTAGAGCTGGCTGAATACCTGCGTGATCTGGGCTATATGCCGGAGCAGGTCCAGGACTTTTACCCGACTCCATCGACGCTTTCGACTTGCATGTATTATACCGGCCTGGATCCACGTACCATGGAAGAGGTTTATGTTCCGCATAATCCACACGAAAAAGCCATGCAGCGTGCCCTGATCCAGTACCGGAACCCGAAAAACTATGACCTGGTAAAGGAAGCCCTGATCAAAGCCGGGCGCACAGATCTGATCGGATTTGACAAAAAATGCCTGATCCGTCCTAGAGAAATGCACTGGTGTGCGGGAGCATCATTTTCCGGCGGGACAAGGCAGCCTGGAAACAGGAATACAGACCGGAAATCATCTGGCTTTGGATCCGGAGCAGCGAAGACCGGTACATCAAATGCAGCGAAAAAGGCTACGGCTGGCAGTGTCCGCTCCGCAGGAAAACAAGCCTTCGGTACAGGATCTGAGAGCCGCAAGCCTGGAAAGAAAAAAACGATCCGCAATGTTCATAAGAAAAAATAAGGCTGTGCAATGCGTAAGCAGCAAAACAAGGCTATGTGATTATGTAAGATTCTTTTACTGAGTAGTGTTCAGGAGTGTGACGCATGAAAATGACAAAGAAAAAAATTGCCATCATAACCGGTGCATCCTCCGGCATGGGCCGGGAATGTGTAATACAGCTGGCTGACCGGTTTGCCGGTCTGGAGGAAATCTGGGTCATCGCCAGACGGAAGGAGCGGCTTTTTCGTCTTGTCAGTGAGGTTCCGGTCCCCTTAAAAATACTGGAACTGGACCTGCAAAGAGAGGAAGCCTTTGCAGCACTGGAGGAAAAGCTGGAGTGGGAAGAACCGGAGGTGAAGATTCTGGTAAATGCAGCCGGATTTGGAAAGATCGGGCAGGTATCAGAGCTTTCTCTTGATGAGGAAACCGGCATGACCGATGTAAATTGCCGTGCACTGGCCGCGGTTACCCGTCTAGTGCTTCCTTATATGACCAAAAACAGCAGGATCCTGCAATTTGCCTCGGCTGCTGCATTTCTTCCGCAGCCAGGGTTTGCCATCTATGCGGCAACAAAAGCGTTTGTATTAAGCTATAGCCGTGCTCTGTCCATGGAATTAAAAAGACGGCAGATCTATGTGACTGCAGTGTGCCCGGGACCGGTAAAAACAGAGTTTTTTGCGATCGCAGAGACAACTGGAAAGATTCCGCTTTACAAGCGACTGGCCATGGCAGATCCAAAACGGGTCGTGAAAAAGGCGCTCCGTGACAGCATGATGGGGAAGCCGGTTTCCGTATACGGACCACTTATGAAGGCGTTCTGGCTTTTGTCAAAGCTCTGCCCGCATGAGCTGATCCTGTCTCTTTTTGTTTCAATAGGGAATTGCGTTCTATGAAACAAAAAACGCTCCGCAAGGATCGCACTGCGGCACATTCTTTTATATATTGATTACGATACAGAGGAGAACAAACTACAATGAAGAAAATCCGAAAAGGGCAGTACGGTTACCGGGACCAGCATAAAAAATCAAGACTCCTGATGACCGGCCTCTTTGTGGCGGCGATCATCGCCCAGCTTGTGGCGAGACAGCTGACCGGGGACCAGGCTGCAAAAAATATCCTGACTGTTATGGCAATCCTGACGGTACTGCCAATGGCGAATCTGGCGTCCCCGCTTTTAGCATCCTGGAAATACCGCACGGGAGATCCGGCCTTTTATGAGCATGCGCGTAAATATGAGACAGCCTGTACGATGTTATATGACCTGATCGTAACGACAAAGGAGCAGATTCTTCCGCTCGATGTGGTAGCAGTTCATCCAAACGGCGTATTTGCTTTCTGCAGCAGCGAAAAGGCAGATCTTGCGAAGGCAGAAAAGGCTTTGAATACACTGTTTTCAGCAAATAAACTGGATCCAAATGTAAAGCTGATCTGCGATCCACACGCATTCTGGCGCAGAATGGACAGCTTAAAGCCGGCCTCAGAATATGAGGATGATGGTGTTGTGGATTATGCTGCTGCATTGATGAAAAACCTGTCTATGTAATATCTGGGAAAAACGAGAAAAGGAGATTTTCTTCATGAAATGCATTACCGTAAATAAAAATGAAGCAGGACAGCGCTTAGACAAGCTCCTTTCCAAATATCTGAACCTGGCAGGAAAGGGCTTTCTTTACAAGATGATGCGCAAGAAAAATATTGTGCTGAACGGGAAGAAATGTGACGGGTCTGAAAAGCTGTCTGAGGGTGATGAGATCAAGCTGTTCCTTGCAGATGAGACCATAGAGAAGTTTTCTGAGGTAAAGGTGCAGAAAGTAAAAAAAACAAAGCTGCACATCATTTATGAAGACGAGCATATCCTTCTGATCAATAAGCCATCCGGTATGCTTTCCCAGAAGGCAAAGGAGAATGATGAATCCCTGGTAGAATATCTGATCGATTACCTCCTTGATTCCGGAAAGCTGACAAAAGAAAACCTGCGCAGCTTCCGCCCATCGGTCTGTAACCGGCTGGACCGCAATACCAGTGGTCTGGTGGCAGCGGGCTGTTCCCTTGTGGGCCTTCAGAAGCTGTCGGCTATGTTTAAGGACCGTTCCCTGCACAAATACTATCTGTGTGTGGTTTACGGAGCAGTCCGGGAAAAAAAGAAGATTGAGGGATTTTTAAAGAAAGATGAAAAGACCAACCAGGTTACCATCAGCCAGAAAGAACTTCCGGACAGTGCACCAATTTGCACAGAATACGAACCATTGATGGAGAGCGGTGCATACACCCTTTTAAAGGTAACCCTGATCACCGGACGTACACACCAGATCCGCGCGCACCTGGCTTCCATCGGTCATCCGATCGTAGGAGATACCAAATACGGGACTCCACGGGTAAATGAAGAAGCAAAACGGAGCTATCACATTCATTCCCAGATGCTGCATTCCTGGAAACTGGTGTTCCCACAGATGGAAGCGCCGCTGGAATACTTAAGCGGGAAAAGTTTTACTGCACCTGTTCCGGGAGAATTTCAAAGGGTTCTTGGCATCCTTCCGGAAGGAGTGCGTTAGATGGGCACCTGGAAAAGCCGGGGGCTGCGTGGCTCCACGCTGGAGGATATGATTAATCACAGCAATGAGGTTTACCGCGAGAAAAAACTGGCCCTGATTCAGAAAATCCCAACCCCGATCACCCCGATCAGCATCGATAAATCCAGCCGCCATATCACGCTGGCGTACTTCGACCAGAAAAGTACGGTCGACTATATCGGGGCCGTGCAGGGAATCCCGGTCTGCTTCGACGCAAAGGAATGTGCCGTCAAAACCTTTCCGCTCCAGAACGTCCACGAACATCAGATCCGCTTCATGAAAGAATTTGAACAGCAGGGGGGAATCGCATTTATCATCCTCCACTTTACCGCGTTAGACGAACTCTATTATATTCCGTTTCGCGACCTGGAGCAGTTCTGGAAACGCATGGAAGAGGGCGGCCGCAAAAGCTTTACATATGACGAAATCGACAAAAGCTACCAGATCCACGCAAGCCGCGATATCCTGGTACACTATCTCGAAACCATCCAGAAGGATCTGGATGAGCGCGATAACAATATCTTACAGTAAACACAAATGGGCCGGAAGGTTCCGTCCCCGCCGAATGGCGGGACGAAACCTTTCGGCCCTCGTTCGTTACTGTGTAATATTGTTATATTTACTCTTGCCCATCCCAGCAGTACGTGCACAAACATTCTTTCGGAAGTCCGATGGACTTAACCAGGTCGTCCAGACGGTGGAATTTCAGGGTTGTGAAGTTTAAGCGCTTGCGGATCTCCTCGACCATTTCCTGATAATTTTTGCTGTCCGGGTTTGCGTAATCAGCTAATACTTCTGCAGATACGTCGTCGCCTTCCCGGTCGCGGATGATGCGGCGGGTGATCAGGTCTAACTCGGAATTGGAGCGGGAGAAGTTTAAGTATTTACATCCGTAAAGGAGCGGCGGGCATGCCGGGCGGATATGTACTTCTTTTGCACCGCTCTCATAAAGAAATTCGGTTGTTTCACCTAACTGTGTGCCGCGGACAATGGAATCGTCGATCAGAAGCAGGCTCTGGTCTTTGATCAGGGCGCCAACCGGGATCAGCTTCATTTTTGCGATCAGGTTGCGCTGGCTCTGGTTCTGCGGCATAAAGGAACGCGGCCAGGTAGGTGTATATTTGATAAACGGCCTTGCAAACGGGATACCAGATTCGTTGGCATAACCGATCGCATGGGCGATTCCGGAGTCCGGAACACCTGCGACGATATCCGGGTGGATCGTTTCCGTGTTAGCATTCTCAGAAGCTTCCGTGGGCACGTTTTCAAAATGGTCTGCGACAGTGCTATCCGTGCCGGAAGTTTCTTCTGTGTGTGCAGCTGCGTGTCCCGGACAATGGGAGCAATGTCCGCAGCCTAAATCCCGGTCAGCCAGGATCTGTCCGCAGCGATAACGCATTTCTTCTACATTGATTCCTTCGTAGCTGGAGGTTGGGTAGCCATAGTATACCCATAAGAAGGAACAGATCTTCATTTCTTTTCTTGGGGCAGAAAGCTGCGTAACGCCGTCTGAGGTTACCCGCACAATCTCTCCAGGTCCCAGTTCATAGCAGTCATGATAGCCGAGATTGATATAGGCAAAGCTTTCAAAGGAAACACAGCAGGCATCTTCTTTTTGTCCTACGGTCAGCGGGGTACGGCCATAGCGGTCTCTGGATGCATAGATTCCTTCTGGTGTAAGGAGCAGGATCGTCATGGAACCCTGGATCATCTCCTGCGCGTAGAGCAGGCCATCGACCAGACTTTGCTTCTGGTTGATGATCGCAGCCGTCAGCTCGGTGGCATTGATCCGCCCGCCGCTCATTTCCATAAAGTGGATATGTCCGTTCTGGAAAGCATGCTGGATTAGCTCTTCCTCATTATTGATCTTGCCGACAGTTACGATCGCATAGCTTCCTAAATGGGAGTGGATCAGCAGTGGCTGTGGTTCATTGTCTGAAATCGAGCCAATTCCGGCATTTCCTTTCAGTTCTTCTACATCCCGTTCAAATTTCGTACGGAACGGGGAATTTTCTATATTATGAATACTTCTCTGAAAACCAGATTCTCCATATACAGCCATGCCGCCGCGGCGGGTACCCAGGTGAGAATGATAGTCTGTACCAAAAAACAGATCCATCACACAGTCATGCTTGGAAACAACTCCGAAAAAGCCTCCCATAGTCTCAAACTCCTTCCAAATCGATTATCATCATGCAAATTCACGTTACTGTCTGCGCAGGAAATGAGCAAAACCGTTACACGTGTTCTTTCTATCACAAATACAGAAATAGTGTATCATATATCGTCATATTTATACAACGGCTATTATATATAAAATATACTAATAAATAACAGATGAGGAATACTAGCCATAACCGGAGTCTATTTGACGTGTTTTTTGAAAAGTCGTAAAATGTTTAAAACAGTGGAAAGATATTGATTGACAATTCAGATACTTTCTCCTATAATTGGAATCACGTTATCGAATTAGCACTTTACCATAGCAAAGCATTGGAGACGGGATTATGAACATGAATAACCAGTTACTGCATACCCCCGAGGGTGTGCGTGATATTTACGCAGAAGAATGTGCCAGAAAGCTTGCCGTGGAGCAGAAGATCCAGCATGTATTCGGGCTTTACGGATATCAGAGCATTGAGACACCGGTGTTTGAGTTCTTCGATATTTTCAAAAAGGAGCGCGGAAGCGTAGGCAGCCAGGGAATGTACAAGTTCTTTGACCGCGACAACAACACTCTGGTACTTCGTCCGGATATGACACCGCCCATTGCACGCTGCGTGGCAAAGTATTATATGGATGAGACAAAACCGCTCCGTCTGTGTTACCTTGGCCCTACCTTTATCAATGGGACCAGCTATCAGGGGCGCTTAAAAGAATCCACCCAGACGGGAGCCGAGCTGATCGGTGATGATACCTCCGATGCTGATGCAGAAATGATCGCGATGGTTATTGACGCATTAAGAGAGACCGGCTTAAAGGAGTTTCAGGTGGAACTGGGGCAGGTGGAATTTTACCGTGGACTGGTTGAGGAGTCCGGAATGGATGAGGAGACCCAGGAAAAGCTCCGCGTCCTGATCGAAAATAAAAATTATTTCGGTGTGGAGGAGCTCTTATCCGAACAGACCATGAGTGAAGACTTAAAAAAGCTCTTTCTTAAGCTTCCGGAGCTCTTCGGAGACATTGACCAGATCCGCATCGCAAAAGCAATGACAACGAATAAGCAGGCGCTTGATGCGATCAAACGTCTGGAAGAAGTACAGGAAATCTTAGACAGCTATGGTCTTGGCGATTATGTTTCCTATGATCTTGGCATGCTGAGCAAATACTCCTATTATACCGGCATCATCTTTAAGGCTTACACCTACGGTACCGGCGAGTACATCGTTGCGGGTGGCCGTTATGACAAGCTGCTTGAACAGTTTGGAAAAAAGGCTGCCGCAGTCGGATTTGCCATTATGGCTGACCAGCTTCTTCTGGCTCTTTCCCGTCAGAAGATCCGTATCGATGTAAAAATGAACGATACCATTATTTTGTACGATCCGGCAGCGAGAGATAAGGCAATCCGCCTTGCCTGCCAGTTCCGCAATGCAGGAATCCCGGCGCAGCTGACACCGCGCACGGAAACAGAAGGCATGGATGCTTATCTGGATTATGCAAGGCGGTTCCAGATGCACCGGCTCATCAGCCTTTTGGGTGACGGAAGCACTGCATCCGTCTATGATACAGAAACCGGCGTATCGGTAAATCAGGCTTACACGGAAACCGTCCGGGATTACATTCACTAAAGGAGACTGGCAATTATGAGATATCTTACCTTTGCGCTGGCGAAAGGAAGGCTGGCCAATAAATCCCTCGATCTTTTCGAAAAGATCGGCATCACCTGTGAAGAAATGAAAGATAAAGATACGAGAAAGCTGATTTTTACCAATGAAGAGCTTGGCTACCGGTTCTTCCTCGCAAAAGCAAACGATGTTCCAACCTACGTGGAGTACGGAGCAGCCGATATTGGTATCGTTGGAAAGGATACGATCCTGGAAGAGGGAAGAAAGCTTTATGAGGTTCTGGACCTGAAGCTTGGCAAATGCCGCATGTGTGTGTGCGGGCCGGAATCAGCCAAAGAGCTTTTGCAGCATCATGAGCTGATCCGCGTTGCCACCAAATACCCGGCGATCGCGAAGGATTACTTCTATAATAAAAAGCATCAGACCGTAGAAATCATCAAACTGAACGGCTCCATCGAGCTGGCTCCGATCGTTGGACTTTCCGAAGTGATCGTCGATATTGTAGAAACCGGTTCGACCTTAAGAGAGAACGGCCTGACGGTCCTCGAAGAGGTTTGCCCGCTTTCTGCCCGCATGGTGGTAAACCAGGTCAGCATGAAGCGGGAGCACGAGCGCATTACCAAAATCATACAGCAGTTAAAGAATCTGATCCAGGAGGCATAACCAATCATGAGAATTGTAAAATTAGATGAACAAAGCAGGGCAAACATCCTTGCAGATTTATTAAAGCGTGACCCGAACAATTACAGTGCTTACGAGGGCACAGTCCAGGAGATCGTGGATGATGTACGCGCCAGAGGCGATGAAGCCCTGTTCGAGTATACAAAAAAATTTGACGGCGCAGAGCTCTCTGCAGACAATATTCGTGTAACCCAGGCAGAAATTCAGGAGGCACTGTCCCAGGTAGACCCGAATCTTCTGGCTGTCATGAAAAAATCCATGAAAAACATCCGCGAGTACCATGAAAAACAGAAACGTTACAGCTGGTTCGACAGCAAACCAAACGGAACCATTCTTGGTCAGAAGGTAAGCGCACTTTCCAGTGTCGGTGTTTATGTTCCGGGCGGCAAGGCAGCCTATCCGTCTTCCGTATTGATGAACATTATCCCGGCTGAGGTTGCAGGAGTCGAGAAGATTGTTATGGTAACGCCACCAGGAAAAGACGGAAAAGTAAACCCGGTTACCCTGATTGCTGCACATCTGGCAGGCGCTACCGAAGTTTATAAAGTCGGCGGTGCCCAGGCAATCGCAGCGCTGGCTTTTGGAACCAAATCCATTCCGCGTGTCAATAAGATCGTTGGACCTGGCAATATTTTCGTGGCTTTGGCAAAGAAAGCAGTCTATGGTCATGTGAGCATCGACAGTATCGCCGGACCGAGTGAAATTCTGGTCCTTGCAGATGAAACCGCAAATCCACGTTATGTCGCAGCGGATCTGTTATCCCAGGCAGAGCACGATGAGCTTGCATCTGCAATCCTGGTTACTACCAGCATGGAGCTGGCAGAAAAAGTTTCTGCTGAGGCAGAGGCGTTCGTTCAGCAGCTTTCCAGAAAAGCCATCCTGGAAAAATCTCTGGAAAACTATGGTTATATCCTGGTAGCTGATTCCATGGAAGACGCAATCGAAACCGCAAATGCCATTGCATCCGAGCATCTGGAAATCGTGACAAAGAACCCGTTTGAAGTCATGACGAAGATCCAGAATGCCGGCGCGATCTTTATGGGCGAGTACAGTTCCGAGCCGCTGGGCGATTATTTTGCAGGCCCGAACCATGTCCTTCCGACCAATGGAACCGCAAAATTCTTCTCCCCGCTAAGTATAGACGATTTCATTAAAAAATCCAGCATCATCTACTATTCCAAAGAAGCACTGGAGCCGGTTCATAAGGATATTGAAACCTTTGCAGAGGCAGAGCATCTGACTGCACATGCAAATTCCATCCGCGTACGCTTCGAGTAAAAAATAAGAACAGGAGGTAGTGCTCATGGCACGCTGTGCGACCATAGAACGCAACACAAAAGAGACGAAAATCCGTCTGACCCTGGACCTGGACGGAACCGGAAAAGCAGATATTCACACAGGCATTGGCTTTTTTGACCACATGTTAAACGGATTTGCAAGACATGGTCTGTTTGACCTGACCCTGCATGTAGACGGGGATCTGGAGGTCGATACCCATCATACGATCGAGGATACCGGTATTGTGCTGGGACGTGCGATCAAAGAAGCCGTAGGAGATAAAAAAGGCATTGTCCGTTACGGAACCATGATCCTGCCCATGGATGAGGCACTGCTTCTTTGTTCCCTGGATCTTTGCGGAAGACCGTATCTGGTTTATGACCTGAAGCTGGACCGGGAAAAGGTCGGGGATCTGGAAACGGAGATGATCCGCGAATTTTTCTATGCAGTGTCTTACGGCGCAGAGATGAACCTGCACGTAAAGCAGCTTGACGGAATCAATAACCATCATATTATTGAAGGTGCATTTAAGGCGTTTGCAAAGGCGCTCGACAACGCAACCCGATACGACGCACGGATCACCGATGTTTTGTCGACAAAAGGCGTACTGTAAGTGGCTAGGTTTCACGTCTGTGTGCCTGGCAACAGAAAACGTATAAAAAGGAGAGATTCCCATGCAGTTATATCCGGCAATTGACATGAAGGGCGGCAAATGCGTCCGCCTGACACAGGGATTATTTGATAATGTAAAGGTTTATTCCGACACACCGGCTGATATGGCAAAATTGTGGGTCAGCCAGGGTGCATCCTTCCTCCATATTGTGGATCTGGACGGTGCGCTGGCAGGACGTTCCGTAAATGAAGATGCGATCCGTGCGATCGTATCCAGTGTGGACGTTCCGATCCAGCTTGGCGGAGGCATCCGCAGCGTGGAAGCAGTGAAAAATATGCTGGAGCTTGGCATCACCCGCTGCATCATTGGAACGCGTGCCGTGGAGCGGCCGGAGTTTATGAAAGAGCTGGTTGAAACCTTTGGTGCCGACCGGATCGTAGCCGGTGTCGATGCAAAAAACGGCATGGTGGCAGTGGAAGGCTGGGAAAAGGTAAGCAGTCTTTCTGCTTTGGATCTTTGCCTGCAGATGAAAGAATTCGGGGTAAAACATATCGTTTATACCGATATTTCCAAAGACGGTACCTTAACCGGTCCGAATGTCGAGTACACAAAGCTTCTGACTAAGCAGACCGGACTGGATGTGATCGCCTCCGGCGGAGTTTCCTGTATGGACGATCTGGTCCGCTTAAATGACAGCCAGATCAAGGGTGCCATCATTGGAAAGGCATTGTATGAGAAAAAGATCAGCCTGCCGGATGCGGTAGCGCGGTTTGAACAGGGAGAATAACTATGGCAGAATTTAAACGGTTACTTGCGCAGCTTTGCTGCGATGGAAAACAGGAAGCGGAAGTGCTTTCTTTTGCCTCTGCTGCCGGGAATGACGGAGCAGACGGTCTGGTATTTGCCGATGGTTCCCAAAACGATGAGGAGCATGATTACAACATTGGCCTGATCCGGAAAATGGCAAGGGCGATCGACATTCCGATCTATGCTGGCGGACGCGTAAAACGCCTGGAGGATGTGAAGAAATACCTCTACGCAGGTGCGAAGGGCGTATTTTTAGATGCATCTGTGGAAGAAAATGTGGATCTGATCAAAGAAGCGGCAGACCGTTTCGGCAGTGAAAAAATCTTTATCCGCTTAAACCAGAAAGACCAGACAAAACGGATCCCGGAGTACGCGCAGCTTGGCGCATCCATGGCACTGCTGGAGGATGCTGTTCTTCCGGAAGCTGTGGAAGTGATCCATACGATGGACGAGCAGATGCACTACTATGTAGTCAGCACAGCGGATGAAACCGCAAAACTGGCAGAAGAGCTGAAAGCAGACGCAGCTGCCGGTATCGTTCTCGCCAGTCTGGTTCCGGAAAACGGAAATTATATGGAAAAGAAGCAGGAACTCGGCAGCCTTGGAATTGCGGTAGACATTCTGCGCAGCAGTGTTTCCTGGGAAGATTTTAAGACCAATTCCGACGGCCTGGTTCCGGTCATCGTCCAGGATTTTAAGACTTCCGAAGTGCTGATGCTTGCTTATATGAATGAACAGGCCTTCGCAGATACACTCCGCACCGGCAAGATGCATTACTACAGCCGGAGCCGGAAGAGCCAGTGGTTAAAGGGCGAGACCTCCGGACATTTCCAGTATGTAAAGTCCCTGCACTTAGACTGTGACAACGATACGATTCTGGCGAAAGTTCATCAAATCGGTGCAGCCTGCCATACCGGTTCCCGCAGCTGTTTCTTCCAGACACTTGCTGAGAAAGAGACCAAAGAAACCAATCCATTGAAAGTATTTGAGGATGTCTTCTCTGTCATTCAGGACCGTAAGATCCATCCAAAGGAAGGCTCTTACACCAACTATCTGTTTGACAAAGGCATCGACAAGATTTTAAAGAAAGTCGGAGAAGAAGCGACCGAGATCGTCATTGCAGCCAAAAACCCGGACCCGGAAGAGATTAAATACGAGATTTCCGATTTCCTGTACCATGTCATGGTTCTCATGGCGGAGCGCGGTGTGACCTGGGAGGATATCACAGAAGAGCTTGCGAACCGTTAGAATTGTTTATAAAATCACAGAGTGTTGGCATAAAAATTGCAGCAATGCAGTTACGGTATGCCAGCACTCTTTTTCTGCGTGACAAAAAGCCCTTGATTCGTCAAAAAAATAACTTATGAATATGTCAGAAGAGACATAGCCGACTGCAGAAAAACATGGTATACTTTTACATTATAAAAACAGGAGAGTTATGATCATGCAGCAGACAAAAGAATCACATGACCAATACTACGAAATGGCCAATGCGCCGGTCGGACGTGTCATCTCAAAGCTGGCTGTCCCAACCATCATCAGTATGCTGGTCACCTCGATTTATAACATGGCTGACACTTTTTTTGTAAGCCAGCTTGGGACCAGCGCTTCTGGCGCGGTCGGAATCATCTTTTCAGCCATGTCGATCATTCAGGCATTATCGTTTATGATCGGAATCGGATCCGGAAATTACATTGCCCGGCTGATCGGGGCAGGAAACCGGGAGCTGGCCGAGAAGCTTGCTTCCATCGCTTTTTTTACCGGCTTTTTTATGGGACTGGTTATCACGGTCCTCGGAACTGCCAACATCCATGCGCTGGTTATGATGCTTGGATCTACCGTAACCATTGCGCCTTATGCCGAAGCCTACGCATCCTATATTCTGATTGCGGCACCGTTTATGATGACTTCATTTATCATGAATAACATTCTACGGTTTCAGGGAAAAGCCTTATTTGCCATGGTCGGCATCACAACCGGAGGTATTTTAAACATTGTCCTTGACCCGGTATTTATTTTCGGTATGGGTATGGGGACCGCAGGCGCTGCGCTTGCAACAGGCATTTCCCAGTTTGTCAGCTTTTGCATTCTGCTTGTGATGTGCAATTTCCGAAAGGACTGCATTTCCATCGATATCCGTAAGTTCCGTCCAACTGTAAAGCTTTACGGACAGATTTTGTATGGAGGTGTGGCATCACTTGGGCGTCAGGGAATTGCCAGTGTGGCAACCATCCTGATGAATGTCATGGCACAGCCATATGGGGATGCAGCCATTGCGGCTATGTCCATCGTGAACCGCTTTATGATGTTTGTTGGCTCGGCCATGATTGGTTTCGGTCAGGGCTTTCAGCCTGTCTGCAGCTACTGTTTTGGTGCCGGGTTATATAAGCGTGTGAAAGAAGCCTGTATTTTCTGCATCAAAGTCAGCACTGCTGTGCTTTTTGTATTTGCACTGGCTGGCCTTGCCTTTTCTGGAAATATTGTTGCGGTATTCCGGAAAGACGATCTGGATGTTATCCGGATCGGAACACTGGCACTCCGTATGCAGCTTTGCACCTTGCCGCTTATGGGAGTCACCGTTATGGGCAATATGACACCGCAATCCATGGGCTACGGAACCTGGGCAACCGTGGTTTCCACCGCCAGACAGGGATGGTTTCTGATACCGGTCCTTCTGTTTCTGACTCCGGCAGTCGGCATTCTTGGAATCCAGATCGCGCAGCCTCTGGCAGATGCAGGAACCTTCATTCTGGCCGCATGGGTACTTCACAAAATCTTTAAGGACCTAGAGCAGAAAGAAGAGGGCGCATTACCATAAAGAATGGATTCCAAAATGGAACATTCTATTTTCAGAAATGTATGCGTGAAACAGAATAAAGCGGCTGATATATTACAAAAGGAGTTTGAGAAATGGAAAAAACAATGAAAACACGCAGATTAGGAAAAACCAATCTTCAGGTCAGTGAGATAGGTTTTGGCGGCGAGTGGCTGGAGCGCCATCCGGAAGAAGAGGGCATTGAGCTGATCCGCTATGCTTCTTCCAAAGGAATCAATATTCTGGACTGCTGGATGGCAGATTCAAAATCCCGCGATGTCATCGGCAAGGGAATCAAAGAGAACCGCGAATCCTGGTATATCCAGGGACATATCGGTTCTACCTGGAAGGACGGGCAGTATTTCCGCACCCGCGATATGGCTTATGTGCGTCCGGCTTTTGAGGACCTCTTAAAGCGTCTGCAGACAGACTATATCGACCTTGGCATGATCCACTATGTAGATTCCGAAGAAGAGTGGGAAAGCATCCAGCATTCCGATTATCTGGATTATATCATGGAGCTGAAAAAGAATGGCGTGATCCGTCACATCGGTATGAGTTCCCACAATCCGAAGGTGGCCGCGAAAGCGGCAGAGTCCGGCTATGTGGAGATGATCCTCTTCAGCATCAATCCGGCGTTCGACATGCTTCCGGCCAGCGAGCAGATTGAGACGATGTTCGCGGATGAATTCGATGCAGACTTAAGGGGCATTGATGCAGACCGTGCGCGCCTGTATAAGCTGTGTGAGCAGCACGATGTCGGGATTACCGTTATGAAAGGCTTTGCAGGCGGGCGTCTTTTCGATGCAAAGCGTTCCCCGTTTGGCGTAACACTGACACCGGTGCAGTGCATCCACTATGCACTTACCAGACCTGCAGTCGGCGCGATCATGTGCGGATATGACACAAAGGAACAGGTCGATGCGGCTGTTGCTTATGAGACAGCATCAGAGGAAGAAAAAGATTTCGCATCCGTGATCGCCAATGCACCGCTTCATTCTTACCGTGGAGAGTGCACCTACTGCGGTCACTGTAAACCGTGCGTGGTCAATCTGGACATTGCCATGATCAACAAATTCTATGATCTTGCAACCATGCAGCCGTCCGTACCGGCAACGGTACGGTCCCACTATGAGCTTTTGGAACATCGGGCATCGGAGTGTATTGGCTGTCATGCCTGCGAATCCCGCTGTCCGTTCGGGGTTGCGATTGCAGAGCGGATGGAAAAGACCGCGAAGTTGTTTGGATGTTAGGCGTTTTCATAAGAATTTTTGCACAACAGGAATCCTTGGCAAACGAAAGATTTCGTTTTATAATGGTCAGGTCTGTTTTTATGTTGCTGTTTACGCATTGCGCAAACAGCAACATTTTTGCAGATAGAATGAAAAAAGGAATGGTACAGAAACAATGTGGTTTTGGTTAGCCGTTACGGCACTCTTATTCTGGAGCGGTTCTGATCTGTTTTCCAAGATCGGCTGCCGCGGAAACGACAAATATGCCCATTTGAAGATGGTCATTGCAGTCGGCGTTGTCATGGGTGTCCATGCAATGTATGAAATTTTTGTGGGAGGAACGATTGTCACCTGGCATGTGATCCTTACTTACCTGCCGGTATCTCTGCTTTACATTTCCTCCATGACACTGGGCTATATCGGCCTGCGTTACATTGAACTTTCGATTTCTTCCCCAATCTGTAATTCCTCCGGTGCACTGGTAGCAGTTCTCTGTTTTCTGACCGGCACACTGGACGAGAGCATTGAGGGAACCATGCGTCTGGCCGTGATCGGTGCCGTGGCACTGGTATGTATCGGTGTGATCGGTCTTGGCATCGTAGAATCCAGGGAAGACGATGACCTGCGCCGCGCACGTCAGGAAGCATCCAACTACAAATATGCGAAGTCCTGGCTGGCTTTATTCCTTCCGGTGGCTTACTGCCTTCTGGATGCAGCAGGCACCTTTGCAGATACCTTTGTGCTGGATCTTCTGGCAGGGGAAGCAGAGGCAGCCGGACTGTTTGCAACCGCAGAAGAGTGCTCCTCCTATGCGGCATCTTCCGCAAACTGTGCTTACGAACTGACCTTTCTTTTTGCTGCAGTCTGCTGCGTGATCTACGTAGCGCTGATCAAAAAAGAACGATTTACCGTGAAACAGGAAGGACCGAAATACATTGGAGCACTCTGTGAGACGGCTGGTCAGTTTGCTTATATCTTCGCATTATCGGATACCGCACATGCAGCAATCTCTGCACCGATCATTTCCGCATACTGTGTCGCTTCCGTTGTATGGAGCCGCATCTTCTTAAAAGAGAAGCTGTCCTGGAAGCATTATGCGATGATCCTGCTGGTTGTGATCGGTATCGTAATGCTTGGGGTATTTGACATTTAACAATTCATAGAAATATTTTATCTGGTGGTCAGAATATTCTGGCCGCCTTTTTTTACACAAATTTTATGGAAATAAAGCAAAAAGCTTAAAATACAGTCGTACTTTGCTGATCGTATTTTACATGGATTTAACATTGCCTTTACGGGAGTATGGTAGATGCAAATGCCCTCAGCATTTATAATAATTAGGATAAATATTGAATGATGTAAGAACGATTACAAAGGAGAAGGTACGATGAATGAAAATGTAAAGATCTTTTTTGGTCTCATTGGCGGTTTGGCGCTGTTTTTATATGGCATGAACAGCATGAGTGACGCGCTTCAGAAAGCAGCGGGAGAGGGCATGAAAAAGATTCTCAGCTTTCTGACGAAAAATGCAGTCATGGGCGCGCTGGCAGGAGCCTTAGTCACTGCCGTATTGCAGAGCAGTTCCGCGACCACCGTTATGGTCATCGGATTTGTCAGCGCTGGCCTTATGAGTCTGCCGCAGGCGATTTCCGTTGTTTTCGGTGCTAACATCGGTACGACCATGACCGCACAGCTGATGGCATTTAAGATCAGCAACTATATCTATCCGATCATCTTTCTTGGATTTATGCTGAATTTTGCCAGCAAAAAAGAAAAGATCAAAAACATCGGTATGGTAATCTTCTCCTTTGGACTTCTTTTTGAAGGAATTGAAATTATGGGCGGCGTTATGAAACCGCTTGCAAGCAGCCCGTTTTTTGTAGACATGATGGGACGTGTTTCCCATATTCCGGTACTCGGGGTACTTCTTGGTGCCGGTATGACCCTTGTGGTACAGAGTAGTTCCGCAACGATTGCAGTACTTCAGAACTTCGCTTCCCAGGCGGGCCCGGATGGGGTAACCAGTGTGATCGGTCTGACCGGCGCAATCCCGATCCTGTTAGGTGACAATATCGGTACCACGATCACAGCACTGTTAGCTTCTATCGGCCAGTCAAAAAATGCAAAAAGGACGGCACTGGCACACAGCGTTTTCAATATTACGGGAAGCATTGTATTTCTGTTTTTGATTCCGGTTCTCGCTGGCTTTGTGCGTTTCATTTCCCCGAAGGGACCGGAGCTGGAAGTCATCTCCAGACAGATTGCAAACGCCCACACAACCTTTAATGTTGTCTGCACACTGATCTGGCTTCCATTGATCCCGGTCATGGTAAAAATTGTTACCTTTCTTGTTCGCGGACAGGATCAGCAGGAACGTCAGACTTACGAGCCGAAATTCCTTGAAAACCGTGTCCTGACTCAGCCGACCGCAGCTCTTTACCTTGTCTCAGAAGAGATTCAGAGAGTGGCCGGTTTCACCACACAGATGTTAGATAACATGAAGCTTTCCTTTGTTGGAGACGAACCGCAGGCTGCTTATCAGAATTTTAAGGATATGAACCTCGCGGTAAAGAAGCTTCAGGAGCAGATCGGAAGCTATATTGTAAAGATGTTTTCCAGAGGTGCCCTGACGGAACAGCAGTCCGAACAGGCAGCAGGACTTCTCTATATCAACAATAATATCGAGCGAATTGCAGACCGTTGTGAGGAAATCAGTGCTGTTGCGGAATTTTCACAGGAACATGGCGGAATCTTCTCGGAAGACGCAAAGCATGAGCTGGAGACTGGCATCGGGACACTGGAAAATCTCTTTTCCACCGCAATGCAGGCACTCGAAAACGGCGATAAGGATATTGTTGCCAAAGTAGCAAAAGACAAAAATAAGATCCGGAAGCTGCAGAAGCAGAACAATAAAGCGCATTTATCCCGTGTGAAGAAGAATACCTGCTCCTCTGATATGACAAAGCAGTATTCTAATCTGCTTTATAACATCGACCGTATCGCAGACAACTGCGTGAGCATTTCTGAAGAGGCGATGGATAACATTTCGTTCCAGAAATTGTACCAGAATAATGCAAATCAGGAAATGGCAGGAGAGCATGCTTAGCTTATACAATGTCGATCTTCTTCACGCTCTTTCTTCGTTCTTCTTCGATCGCCGCATAGAACTTCCGGGTGATGTTGACATCATTGTGCCCTAAGATATCCGCCACAAGGTAGATATCGTTCGTTTTCGCGTAAAGGGCAGAGCCGTAGCTGCTCCGGAGCTTGTGCGGCGTGATTTTCTTTTTGGGTGTAACGATAGCAGCATATTTTTTTACGAGATATTCTACGCTTCGCACGGCAATGCGCTTTCCTCGCAGGGAAAGAAAGAGGGCCGGTTCCTCTGCCGGATCGATACCGGCACCTTTTCGCTCCTCAAGGTAATGTTCCAGATGCCGTGTGACTTCATCGCTGAAATACACAGTTGCTTCTTTTCCGCCTTTCCGGTGGATGTGAATGCTCTGCTCTGTTAAATCCACATCCCCCAGATTCAGACCGACGCATTCCGAGACACGGATTCCGGTTCCAAGCATTAAGGCAAGGATGGCACAGTCCCTTGCCTTTGTTTTTTCGTGAAATTGCTTCTGCTTCGGTGAAAGGCCGTTACCATTCTGCGCTTCTTTGATCAGCTCCCGTATTTCCTCCTGGTTTAAGCGGACGATTTCCTTTTCCCGGATACGCGGCACCTGCATGGACAGCGTCGGATTGGTCCGAATCTGCCCGGTGCGGTAAAAATAGCCGTAAAAGCTTTTCAGGGAGAAAAACTTGCGCTTGATTCCGGCCTCTTTATTTGTATTTTTATGGTCCGGGTCATCGGGCCGGTATTTTAAATATTCCAGATAACGCTCCAGATCCGTAACGGTGATTTCAGAGAAATCGTTCATGGAAATTTCGTTTGTCTCCAGGTCCGATAGTTCTGGTTTCAGATTCCGGATAAATGCAAAAAACATACTGATGTCGTATGCATAGGAGAGTCTTGTCATAGAAGAGGTTGCAGGCTCGATTCCACGAAAGAAATCCGCACAGAAAGGCGGGAGAGAGGCAAGCAGCTCCTGCAGCTTCTTTTCATTTTTTAGGTCACGCTGTTCGTGATATTGCAGTTCTTCCATATGAAATTACTCCTTATTCGCCTGGTTCTGGTTCGGAGCTAATGAAGCTCTCAGTTGTTCCAGTTCTGTCTGCAACCGGACGTTCTCCCGGTCGGACGTCCGCAACTCCTCCTGCAGTTCTCGCTCTTTGGCGATCACGGCACGTTCCAGCTTTAAGTCCGCTTCCATCTGAGCCTGCTTTAACTGGTTCTGCGTATCGGCATCCTTCTCCTGAAGCTGTCTTTTCAGGTCAGATACCTGCACCTTATACTCCAGCATATGACTTTCCAGCTCCCGGAGTTTTTCCTGGTTCTGTCCGGCAATACTCTCTAAATTTTTCCTCTGCGCAGTTTCGTGCGACAGTGTCTGTTCCAGCTCCCTGGTTTTTAATTTCAACTCCGTATTTTCTGATTTCACCAAAGCTTCCGCTTTTTGCAGCTCGTGAAGCTTTTGCAGCTGTTTTTTCAGTTCCTCATTCTGCGTCTGAAGAAGCCGGTTCACTTCCTCCTGGTCGGAGATTGCCTTCTTTGCGGAGTTCAGCTGATTCGTTGCGTATTCTGCCTGTTCTTTTAAACGGTTCTGTTCTTCTTCCAGCTTCTTTGAGACAGCCTCTGCCTGTTCTTTTTCTCCCTGCAAAGCTTCCATCTTTTCCCGCAGTTCATCAATGGTACGGTCCTTTCTTTTTAAGTCAGACTGAAACTGTTCAAGAACCCGTGCCTCCGCATTGCTGCTCAGCTCAATGCTGTTGATATACGCCGATAATAGTTCCTTACAAAGACGTTCAAAATTTTCAATTTCCACCAGACGTCCGGGAGTAGCAGCCTTCGCATTGTTTAACTCCAGAACCTGCATCAGATGATCAAACCCCTGTGCCTGGTTCATTCCATGTGTGGTGCAAAACTGGCGGAAAGCCTCCGCGGAATCCGGATCAATACGGAAATTGACCTGTTTGCTTTCTTTGACGGTTCGTTCTTCTTTCATCTATTCAAATCCTCCAGGGAAATTAATCCTTTTTTACTTATATGATAGTATAGCATATCGAAAACATGTTCGTCAATTCTTATTGTGTAACAAACGCAAAAATGATATACATTGTTATACATGTAATCGCTATACATAACAACGTATAATGTGATAACAAAGGAAAAACTCGGAGAAGTATACGAAAATCAGTAAAAAAAGAGCATAGGGTATTGAGCGATAATTCTTAAAAATGTGCAGACAATTTAACAAAATACCCACATGGAAGGCAAAAAGCAGAACGGATATTCGAAAAAGTAGCTTTAATATTGCGCAAAACCTAAGTTTTACGCAATGATGGAGAAGTATTCGCGTTTGTTCACATTGACAGTTAATAACATAATTCATCAGAATATTTGTTTTAATATGTATCATTCACCCTGTATTGTACAAATAGTTTTTATCAATCCGTTTTAAAGCATCGATATCGCCTTATGTGTCTGATAAAAAGTAGAAGCATGGCTTATTACGCAGAATATTTACATTTAAGAAAAAAGTGATTATAATCCTATAGGATGAAATATTCTCAAGAGGAGATACTGAAACGATGTCAATTTTATTTGCGATCATTTTTCTGGTACTGATTTTCAAGTGCGTAGGCCTTGTACTTTCGATCTGCGGAAAACTATTGGGAGCAGTTCTTAGTGTACTCGGATTTATCATTTCCCTGGTGATCGGGGCAGTGGTGTTTGGACTTTCTACCGCATTTGCCATGGTGCTGCTGCTGATTGGAATCGTGTGGCTGGTCATCCGCATCATTCTGTAAGGCAAGGCAGAACAACGAAGCTTACACAGAAAAACTCCGCTTGTTTTCAGTCAGCTGGCACCATTTAACAACCTGGAAAACTGGGAAAACAAGCAAACGAAACTATTTATAGGAAAGAGTGAAACAAGTATATGAATATCATCGATCAATTTGGAACTGTTGTTGGTAACCAGTCCCTGAAAGATCCGGAAAAAGCCCGCCGTCTTCTTCTTACAGGTTACCGCCTGCAGGAGAAACGGCTTCAGTTTTTTCCGGACCGGGAACTTCCGCCGTCCGGCCAGTATGTGGCACGGGTGGTTATGAAAAATATCATTCAGTCTCTGACAAAGCCGGAGCAGGCAGCTATGGTCAGCATTTTTGTGCCGGGAGAGCTGGTGACAGCTGCCGGACTGACCCCATATTCCGTAGAGGCATTATCCTGCTTTCTGGCAGGAACAAAATGTGAGCAGGCTTTCCTGCGAAAAACCGAAGAGGAAGGCTTTCCGGAAACCATGTGTTCCTATCACCGGGTCTTTCTGGGAGCCGCACTGACCGGGATTCTGCCAAAGCCCAAATGCATGATCTACACCAACCTTGCCTGCGACGGAAATATGATGACATTTCCTTATTTAAAGGATTCCTACGATTGTCCTGGTTTTTACATTGATGTGCCGTATGAAAAGAACCAGGAATCGGTTCTGTATGTGGCAGACCAGCTTCGGAAACTGAAATTATTCCTGGAAGAAGTAAACCGGACCCAAATATCAGAGGAAGCGGTGCGTCTGGCCGTCGACAACAGCCGGAAAGCAGCTGATTATTATAAGAAGCAGCTTGCTCTGCGCAGCGAACACGATCCGGTTACATCCCTGACCAATGAACTGTATGCTCTTTTTATGTGTCATCTGCTTGCCGGTTCCGAATCAGCTGTCAAGTATACCAAAATGCTGCTGGAAGATGTAAAAAATGCTCCGAAGGGAGAGGGACTTTCAGTCCTGTGGATGCACACCCTGCCGTTTTTACAGGCACCGGTAAAGGAATTATTTAACTACAGCAAAAACATGCATATCCGCGCCTGCGATTTTATCGCGGATGGATTCCGGGAAATGCATTCCGAAGATCCGTATGAGGCCATGGCAGAGAAGATGGTTTACTGCATTTATAACGGCAATGTAAACCAGCGGATCCAGATGGCAGAGGAGCTGGCCGAGATTACCAAAGCAAATGGTGGTATCCTGTTTGCACACTGGGGCTGTAAGGGAACCATCGGCGCTTCCAGCCTGATCAAACGTTCTTTAGAAGATGCAGACCTGCCGACCATAATTCTGGATGGGGATGGATGCAATCCAGCCAATACCAGTGACGGTCAGGTTTCCACCCGTCTTCAGGCTTTCGTGGAGATGCTGGAAAAAGGAAAGGAGGAAGCACACGCATGATCCATTATGTTTGTAAATACACCCCGTTAGAATTATTTCGTGCATTTGGGGAGGACTGTGCTGTTCTGGAAGAAATGCCGGAAAACTTTGAATTGTCCGACCAGATCGCACATGCCAATCTGTGCGGATTTGGCAAATCCGTGATCCAGGCGGTTCTGGAAGGAAAAGTGGAGGAACTGGTCCTGGTAAACTGCTGCGATTCCATGCGCCGCGTTTACGATATCGTAGAAAGCACAGGAAGATGCAGATTTTTGTATATGCTGGATCTTCCACACGATGATAACGAATGTGAAAAAGAAAAATTTGCAGGTGCCCTCCGCAGATTAAAAGAATCCTACGAGGCTTATTCTGGAAAACAGTTCGATAAAGAGCGTTTCCTGCATTCTTTTGCCCTGCTTCACACAAAAAGCCGTCCTTACATCGGCGTGCTTGGCGTGCGGGTCAGCGGTGTTTTAGAACAGATGATCCGCGAAAACTTCCAGATGGACGTAGAAAACCTGACCTGTACCGGAGGGCGCAGACTGTCTGTGATTCCAAAAGAACTGGAACAGATGGAAGAAGACGCGCTTTTCCTGGCTTATGCAGATGCCCTTCTTAGCCAGATGCCATGCTTCCGCATGAACCACAGCGCACGCAGGAACCGCCTGTATCTGGACCCGGCATTAAAGGGGATTATTTATCATACGATCAAATTCTGCGATTACTATGGCTTTGAGTATGCAAGCATCAAACGGGAGATCAAAGTCCCGATTTTAAAGATTGAAACCGATTTTACCAGTCAGAGTGCCGGACAGCTTTTAACCAGGATCCAGGCATTTTCAGAAACCATCGAGGGTTCCGCAGATATGGACCCGGGGAAAGGAATCAGTGAGGAGGCTAAAAAGCAAATGGAATCAGGAGTATATTATGTAGCAGGAATCGACAGCGGTTCCACCAGTACCGACGTTGTGATTCTGGATCAGGACGGAAAGATCAAGTCCTCCATGATCATTCCGACCGGCGGCGGAGCCATGATGAGTGCCGAAAAGAGTCTGGATCTGGCAATTGAAAAAGCCGGGATCAAAAAAGAAGAAATCGTGCGGATCGACACCACTGGCTACGGACGCGCTTATATTGAAGGCGGGGATGACAGCATTACCGAGATTACCTGCCATGCGAAGGGTGCCAACTACTTAAATCCAAACGTGCGCACGATCATCGATATCGGCGGTCAGGACATCAAGGCGATCAGCATCGATGAAAACGGAGCCGTAAAAAACTTCCTGATGAACGACAAGTGCGCTGCCGGAACCGGCCGTTTCCTGGAGATGATGGCAAAGACGCTCGGTCTTTCCCTGGAAGAAATGAGTACTCTGGGATTAAAATGGAAGGAAAACATTGTCATTTCCAGCATGTGCACTGTATTTGCAGAGTCTGAGGTTGTATCCTTAGTGGCCCAGAACAAGGACGTGTCAGACATTATTCACGGACTGAACGTGTCGGTTGCTTCCAAGGTCGGCGCACTGGCTGCCCGGCTTGGCAAAGATCATCCGGGTGAATATATGATGACCGGCGGGGTTGCCAAGAACCAGGGTATTATCCAGGCGCTGGAAGAAAAGCTTGGCGCAAAGCTCTATATCTGCGAGGAAGCTCAGCTTTGCGGAGCACTTGGTGCCGCATTGTTTGCATACGAAAAATGCAAAGGGGAATCTGTCCAGAAATAGAAATTATGACGTTGCCGGACACGCACGCGCGAACAGTAACATTATGATGATCTGTACCATGGAAAGAACTTGATTAACCGGCTGAAATTAGGTAAGATTTTATAATAAGGATACGCCATTATTCATTTTATTTCAGGGGGAGAACATGAATCAGAAGAAAACACGATCAAACCGGTATCTTCACTTTTTGCTATGTTTTGTCTTGTTCATACTTGCATTGTTTCCATCTTCTGCACTGGCAGCGGAAGAAACAGCGACAAAGGTTGTCCGGGTTGGGTGGTACGAGGATTCCTACCACATCACCGGCGAAAACGGCATCCGCAGCGGCTATGGCTATGAATACGAACAGGCTGTAGCTGCTTATACCGGCTGGGATTACGAGTATGTAAAGGGCGACTGGTCCGAACTGCTCAGCATGCTGCAGGAAGGAAAAATTGATCTTATGGCAGCAATTTCCTACACCGATGAGCGTGCAAAGACCATGCTGTTTTCCGACATTCCAATGGGAGAGGAAAAATATTACCTGTATGCAGACCTTACCCATGCGGACATTTCCGCCTCGGATCTTTCTACCTTAAATGGCAAACGCGTGATAGCCATGGAAAAAAGCATTCAGGCAACGCAGTTTTCCGTATGGGAAGAAAAGCATAACATCAAAACAGAGCACGTCAATGCGGACAGCATCGAAACTGCAAAAGAAATGATCGCTTCCGGCGATGTTGTGGGTGTTATCTCTACCGAAACACCAGAATGGGTAGAAGCAGGCATGTCTGCGATCGCCACAACCGGTGGTTCCAGCATTTACTATGCGATCAACAAAAACCGGCCAGATTTAAAAGAAGAACTGGATATTGCCATGCGCAACATGGAATATGACAAGCCGTTTTACGCAGACGAACTCTACCAGCGCTATCTGACTGCAGAGTCGGTTGCCGTTCTTTCTGGCGAGGAGAGCGACTGGTTATCGCAGCATGGCGCGATCCGGATCGGTTTTCTAAAGAATGACCCTGGCGTGAGTTCCATTGATGCATCAAGCGGTAATCTGACCGGCATCATCAACGATTATATGGAATACACTGCAGACTGTCTTAACAATTATACGCTGCAGTTTGAGCCGGTTGGTTTTGATTCCCAGAAAGCAGAGATCCAGGCCTTAAAAGCCGGAGACATCGACATGATCTTCCATGCAGCCCAGAATCCATATGCCTCCCAGGAAGAAAAATTATCCCTGTCCAACACGGTCTGGACATTCAATCTGGCTGCAATCACAACACAGGATTATTTTGATGAAAATGCAAAAAACACCGTCGCGATATCCAATGATAATCTTTCCTTAAAGCAATACGTATCCTACAACTATCCACAGTGGAAGATATTGGACTGTTCCTCACGGGAAGATGCCGAAAAGATGGTATGCCGAGGCGAAGCAACCTGCTTTATCACAAGGGCAAACCAGGTGACGCCTTATATCAAAAACGCACGGTTTCACAGCATCTTTCTGCTCAAAGCAGATAACATTTCTTTTGCTGTAAAACGTGGTGATTCAAAGCTCTTGTCGATTCTGAACAAGACGTTAAAGACCATGCCGGCATCAAAATTGACTGGTGCTCTGTCTTTCTATAATAATTCAGCAAGAAAAGTCACCCTGATGGACTTTATCCGTGACAATATGCTGATTGTGATCTTTATAGTTACTTTGACTTTCGCCGGAATCCTTCTGATCATTTTGGGATTTTTGCGTAAAGCAATGAAAGCAGAAGCAAAAGCAAAAAAAGCAGCCAGTCAGTCACAGGAGCTGAACAAAAAGCTGAAAGAGAGTCAGGATGAATTAAAAGCAGCTTTAATCCAGGCAGAAAGCGCAAACTCTGCCAAAACGACATTCTTAAACAACATGTCGCACGATATCCGGACACCAATGAATGCAATCATTGGCTTTACATCGCTGGCGGCATCCCATATTGACAATAAGGAGATGGTGAAGGACTATCTGGCAAAGATTGGGACATCCAGTGAGCATCTGCTTTCCCTGATCAATGATGTTCTTGATATGAGCCGTATCGAAAGCGGAAAAGTAAAAATCGAAGAGAAACCGCTGCATCTTCCGGACCTGCTGCACGATATCCGGACCATCATCTGCCCGTCCATCAGTTCCAAACAGCTCGATTTTCTGATCGATACGGTCGATGTGGTTGATGAGGATATCATTGCAGACAAGCTGCGCCTGACACAGATTCTGCTGAACATTTTGAGCAACGGTGTCAAATACAATAAGACAGGCGGTACCATCAGCCTGAGAGTGAAGCAGGAAAAGAAAGCACCGAAAGGCTGTGCAACCTATCACTTTATCATCCGTGACACCGGAATCGGCATCAGCAAGGAATTCCAGAAGCATATTTTTGAGAATTTCTCCCGCGAAGAGACTGCAACCGTCAGCGGCATACAGGGAACCGGTCTCGGCCTTTCCATCACAAAAAAAATCGTAGAAATGATGGGCGGCACCATTCATCTCGAAAGCGAAGAGGGCGTGGGCAGCGAATTCGATGTATGCCTGACCTTTAAGCTGAGCGGTGAGCGAAAAGTTTATCAGAGGATCGAATCACTCCGGGGGCTTCGTGTTCTGGTAGCTGACGATGATACCGATACCTGCCTGAGCATTTCCTCCATGCTGACCGAAATCGGAATGCGCTCTGAGTGGACAGTTTCCGGAAAAGAAGCAGTTATCCGTGCGAAGCACGCAGCCGATATGGGTGATGACTTCTATGCCTATATCATCGACTGGCTGATGCCGGATATGAACGGAATTGAGACGGTACGCCGGATCCGCAGAGTCATTGGCGACAGCAGCCCGATCATTATCCTTACCGCGTATGACTGGTCCGATGTGGAAGAAGAAGCAAGAGAGGCGGGAGTTACTGCTTTCTGTGAAAAACCACTGTTTATGTCAGAACTGCGTGACATCCTTACAAAACCAATAGAACTGAAAAAAACAGGTGAAAACACATTGCCTGTCATTCCGGCAGGGAAAAAGATTCTTCTGGTCGAAGATAATGAACTCAACCAGGAAATTGCCACAGAAATCTTAAAAGATGCCGGATTTGTAGTCGATGTTGCAAACGATGGTTCTGTTGCAGTACAGAAGATGGAAGCTTCCACAGCCGGACAGTATGACCTGATCCTGATGGATATACAAATGCCGATCCTAAATGGCTATGAAGCAACCAGAAAGATCCGCGCCATGGAAACGCCGCATTGCAAACAGATTCCGATCATCGCCATGACTGCAAATGCATTTGACGATGACCGCGAACTGGCACTGCAGTGTGGTATGAACGGATATCTGGCGAAGCCGATCCAGATTAAACAAATGTTAAAGCTGATCGGCTCGATGTTATAAAAATACTAGAATAAATTCATAAGGAAGGCGAAGATTATCGAGTTACTGCGTAGATAATCTTCGCTTTTTGAGCATTTTTAATATAATGAGTGCAAAGTAAATCTGGAAGACGAAGAACAGACTTGCACAAAAATAAGAAATACCTTATAATGACTTGGTTACTTTGCACTGTGCCATAAAATGTGGTTTTGCATGACCTAAGATAAAATTCCGTTTATGACACAAGTTCAAAAAGAAAAATACGATGGAAGAGACAGAAAACGGAGTCTCAAAAAATCGAAGAAATGTAGGTAAAATAAGGCTTTATGAGAAAATTAGCATTAAGCGACGAAATATTATTGAGCGTCCAGCAGCCCGCCCGCTACCTCGGAAACGAGATGAATGTGGTGGTCAAAGATCCGTCCACCACGGATATTCGTTTCTGTATGTGTTTCCCGGACGTTTTCGCGAAATAAGGTGATATATTGTGATATATGCACAAAATTATGCGAACGGCATACGGATATAATTGTGCATAGTGCAAAAGAAAACGGACAATCCAACACAAATCAACGCTGTCGTAATGCCTGCAAAAAACCTGTTTTGTCGTAATGAAAGAAAGGAAAAAGCGCAGAAATCGCTTCGTAGCCATTGGAGGCTGTCGCACTAGCAAATATTTTTTGCTGGGCGGCAGCCC
>ULSV01029351.1_pt1 | contig 55686 bp, 60 predicted proteins | sample 1956991 | NCBI WGS metagenome assembly ULSV01 (sample SAMEA4835717, study PRJEB28245) | human gut metagenome | biome: gut microbiome; material: fecal sample | place: Denmark | collected 2008 | reverse complement strand
TTTCTTGTACTACTTGTATTGTTTATCAATATTTCAAAGAACTAACGTGACTTCTGTCGCGCTGCTTTCTTAGCGAAAGCGGATGCAAAGATAAGAACTTTTTCAGATAACCTCCAAACTTTTTTCGAAGTTTTTTTGTTTTTATTTTCTGAAGCCTTAAACTTTAGCAGAATGTCAATTGTTAGGCTGTCCCTCTCTTGGAAAGCGGGTGCAAAAGTACGAGGTTTTGCTATACAATCCAAATATATCTGACTATTTTCTACCACTTTTTTGAAACTTTTCTGTAACCACCTGATTGACAATGATATTGTAGAGTATCTTTTTCTACTGTAATTGTAAAAGCTATTTTCTTTATACATTAATATATATTCACGCGTGAGTAAAGGATTGGTATGAATGGTTGAGGGGGGAGTAAAAAAAAGTGTGCTGCTTCAGGGCGGCACACTTTCTTTTTATTCTGACTTTATTCTTACCATCCAGTTCCATCCCATCCGGCAGCAGTGTACCATGATAAATTTTTAAAGTAATTATTCCAATTATCATATCCATCATGAGGTATATAACAACCTATACCCGAATATGTTTCCACATCAATATTCACCAATGGATTCAAATTCACATAATCCTTATAAATAATCGTCCTATCAAGTTGTTCTTCAAAAGTAATAGGCAAATTTCCATCCGCTAGTTCACGAATAAATGCCCTGAAATCATAACTAGAATAATCTAAAGGGCGCCTTCCATAACCATAGTTATTCTGAAAAGAATTCAATTTTGACAAGTCAAACTTTGATATATTACCTTGATATTGCTTCATAATTGAAAATGTAATATCAGTTAATGCCTGCAATTCATCCAACTTCACAACTGCGATTGTAGCCCAATGATAAGAAGCCTCATTTTTATAATAATCAATAAACCCTCTTGCAATATCTATTACATTTTGTCTTGCATTATTCGTTGCCAGCAAATCTTTCGTTATATTAAAATAAGGAAAACCAGTACTTATTACTTCAGCTGGAGAAAGAATTAAATAATCCGCTGCATGCCTAAGTTCATAAGCAACCTCTACTTGAGACATCAAACAAGCATCCATTAAAATATAATTAAAATGAATAGATGTTTGAGATAAAACTTCTGCTAACTCCGGAATGTTTATTTTAGAACCATTATCATCCCCCAAGGAACGGCTTTTACTATGATTTACCGGTAACCATCCAGTTGCATGAGAGCCAAAAATTAAACCATAGCTATCCGCTGGACACAATTGCCTCATATCATTAAAAACCTTGAGCATTACTGACGGGTCCACTGAATCCTGTTCACCATACGTTTGAACAATTATTCTTTCAGTAACTCCCCCTTGACCATCTACTTCATATTTGAATAAAGTCGGAACAGGGAATTCACTACTTCGAGGACCATCCCAATAAATAACGAAGGTCCCTGGAGAAGCAGCCTTTTTCAGCCCATCTTCAACAGAAGCTATATTATTATATATATCACCACTAATATCATTATCTGCAACAAGATACATAAACACTGTCCTTACAGTAATAGGTATTTGTGGACTTTCTTCCTCATCATGACAAGCTGCAAACAACGCAGCCAAACCCATGAGAAGGGATAATATTTTAATCTTTTTCATTAGATTACCAATTAGTTACGGCTGCAAAGATAAAAAAATAAGAGATGCAAACCTGCATCTCTTATCATATTAACAATTAATCTTTTACTCTTCCGGTTTTATAAAGTGGAATTTATCAGTATCAATCCGTGTTACTGTGGTATTCCTGTTCCTTTTATATTTACTCAAAATCTTCGTTGCCTCTTTCTCCAGTTTTTTCCTGTTTTCTGAGAAATAGATCATACAGGTACTATTCTGTTGCAGTCCGTTATCTTCCACATAATTCTTCAGCTGATAGCTGTACAGATCACGATGAGTCAGAAAACCTTCCTTGCTAACCTTTGCGCTATCCAATATTTGAATATCCGTAAAATACACGACTGTATCCGTAAAGGAAGCGGCAATTCCGAAGGCATAAACTGTTTTTGAGTGGTCTTTCTTTAAAGAGAAAGCCGAGCACATTGTCAACACAAGTGCCATTGCAAATAGTATTTTTACGTATTTCATATCATAAATTTTTAATTGTGGCAAAGGTAACAAAAAAGAGGAAATATCATCTATTTATCATTAAGATTTAGTATTTCTATTCATATATCCATAGCAACACAGGCTTCTTCTCGACTTTCAGCAGTGCATCGACCTTCCGCATCGCGTCATCACAGATCACAGGACATCCCTGGCTAATCCCCAATGGAAGATGCATGGGGTATATCTCCAAAGTCGGTACCGGAGTATACGAATGGAGCACAATGTAACGCTTGAAAGCATTGCTGTTGGTCGATTCCAATCCATGCAGTTTATAATGTACATTAATCCCCCATTTACTATACGAACGGATTCCTACCTTATACTTCCCCAAAGAAGAGCAATAGCTGCCTTCCACATTACTATATACCGGTTTCTTCGGCGTGCTCTCCTTACCATATCCATGAGCACACAGACTTGAATATTTGATGGAATCGCCTTTGAAATCCCAGACAAAGAAACGTTTTTTGCCGGAAGGAATGCTGAAATCTACCAGAAAGCAATAATTCGTATTAAACCCTTTCTCTACGCAATAGGTTTTCGCTGCAAGGGCTTTTTCCCGTAAGGGTTGTTCGGCTTTGGCTACGATGCCAATGTTCAGACCAACAAGCGTGAATAATATCAGAGCAGACTTCTTCATAAAATTGTGCATAGTATAGTATTGACGAATAACGGCTAAATAAAAGTCGCATAAGTACATTCTTCAGATGATTACTCCAAGAAGTGCAACTTATGCGACCCTAATTCTTTTTTTTCAGAAACTGATATTCCTCACTTATCCCAAGTAGGATTTGAGCAATTTACTACGATTACTTTGTCTTAGTCTTCTAATTGCTTTTTCTTTAATCTGACGAACGCGCTCACGTGTGAGGCCAAACTTATCGCCGATTTCTTCCAATGTCATTTCTTGTTGTCCGATACCGAAAAACATCTGTATGATTTCTTTTTCGCGTTCGGTTAACGTAGAAAGAGCTCTATCAATTTCCCTCGCAAGAGACTCATTAACCAGAGAGCGGTCCGCCATAGGCGAATCGTCGTTTACCAACACATCCAACAGGCTGTTGTCTTCTCCTTCCACGAAAGGCGCATCCACCGAAATATGACGGCCGGATACCTTCAGTGTATCAGAGATCTTGTCAACCGGAATTTCCAGTTCATCTGCCAACTCTTCGGGAGACGGACGCCGCTCGTTTTCCTGTTCGAACTTTGAGAAGGCTTTGCTGATCTTATTCAGCGAACCTACCTGATTCAACGGGAGACGAACAATACGCGACTGCTCTGCCAATGCTTGCAGAATAGACTGGCGAATCCACCATACAGCGTAGCTGATAAACTTGAATCCACGTGTTTCATCAAACTTTTCGGCGGCCTTGATCAGTCCTAAATTGCCTTCATTAATCAAGTCAGGCAAACTCAAACCCTGGTTCTGGTACTGCTTGGCCACAGATACGACGAAACGAAGATTGGCACGTGTCAATTTTTCCAATGCTACACGGTCACCCTTACGAATGCGCTGAGCGAGTTCCACTTCTTCCTCGACTGTTATCAGGTCCTCACGGCCGATTTCCTGCAAATACTTGTCAAGAGAAGCGCTCTCTCTGTTAGTGATACTTTTGGTAATCTTTAGTTGTCTCATTCTTTAAAAACAGATTTGGAGTGCAAAGTTACGACAAATAATTTGTTAACATACATATTTAGGCAACTTTTTCACTATATTTTCAACTAATAAAACAAAAAAGAATGCCGACAAGTTGTATGACGGCATCCTTTTTCTATTTCATTAGCTTATCCTACAATCTTCTTACCTTAATTTATAACTCATTCCTGAGTCAGGTCTACTGCAAAGTATCCGCGCTTGCCGGACGGGAATACGCCGGTCAGGAACAATACCTGATTCGGAGACTTAACAGCGGCTTTCATCACTTCTTCCAGATCACTTACTTTGCGCATCGGCTGGTCGTTAGCTTTCAGGATGATGAAACCTTTGCGAACTCCTGCATCTGACATCTTACCGGAAGAAACGCCTGTCACTTGCAGACCATAGCCGAGATTCAGTTGTTTCTTCAAGTCATCCGGCAGTTCTTTGAATGCAGCACCCAGAATTTCCATACCAGCTTCCTTCACGATCTTGGTAGTACCCTGTTCGTTCTTCAGCGTCACTTCTACTGACTTTTCTTTCTTGTCACGAACTAGTTTCACAGTTACCTTATCGCCCGGACGGTGTTTAGCCAATGCTTCCTGCAAGTCGGCAAAGTTATGTACTTTCTTGTTATCTAAACCGACAATTACGTCATCCACCTTGATATCAGCACCGGCAGCCGAACCGTTATCAACGATTTCGCGTACCCATACGCCGTCTACCACGCCAAATTCTTTCGCTTTATCACGCAGTGTAGTACCGGACTTATCGATAGGACTCTGATCTTCCATGATGCTGCTGCCCAAAGAAGCTCCCTTGATGCCAAGGAGGGCACGCTGTACTGTTCCGTATTGTTTCAGGTCGGCAACTACCTTAGTCATAATGCTGGTAGGGATAGCAAAGCCGTATCCGGCGTATGCTCCCGTAGGTGAAGACAACACGGAGTTAATACCTACCAGTTCGCCTTTCGCATTCACCAGTGCACCACCACTATTTCCCTGGTTGATGGCGGCATCTGTTTGGATGAAAGATTCAATACCGCCATTGTATACTCCCAAAGTACGGGCTTTGGCACTTACGATACCTGCTGTCACTGTAGAGTTCAGATTGAAGGGGTTCCCTACGGCGAGTACCCACTCTCCTACTTTCAGTGTTTCGGAATCTCCAACCGGAATAGTAGGCAGATCATCATCAGACTCAATCTTGATCAAAGCAAGGTCTGTGCTCGGGTCAGTACCGATCACACGTCCTCTGAACTCACGGTTATCATTCAGCTTCACACTGATCTCATCGGCACCTTCAATTACGTGATTGTTGGTTACGATATATCCGTCTTTGGAAATGATGACTCCGGAACCAAAACCAACACGAGGCTGGGATTGTACCTGACGCTGCTGTCCGCGTCCGTCTCCAAAGAAGAAGTCAAAAATATCCGGCGCTTGCTGAACGGTTCTTGTTTTAGCTTCCTGAGTAGACTTTATATGTACGACAGCATGAAGCGAATTCTCCGCAGCTTGTGTCAAGTCAACCGGTTGAGCGTTTACCGCGTCAAAAGCAGCCAATTTGACATTGGGATTCTGCTGGAACATCTCATTAAAAGATGTCTCTTTGGCAGCATCATTGGATTGCAACAATTTGTAAGTTGTCAATCCTGCAACTCCTGAGCTAAGAAGAATAATAGCTCCTACTCCCAGAATGTTCTTTGTTGTCTGTTTCATGATTTATAATTCTTTAAAATGTTAATATTCGACATTGTTTTAACTTTTACGACGTTAAAATAATAACAAATATCGTTCACTTATTCTACTTGTCACTCTTTTTTGTCCTCTTTTAACAGAGAATATTTGAGGCTTAACAGCGCTTAACGACAGCAACTGACAAATTTACATTCGTTGTATGTCAGATGGCTTTAACAGTCTGACATTCATTCAGTAAGATCAGATTTTCATGACACCGATTCCGGGTAAGTCATTCAAGGTGATTTTCCCCTTCACCACTTCTACCCCTTTAAAGCGATCGTTGGAGATGAGCAGGTTGCCATCAAGATCGGCAAAATCGACCGCCGGAGAAAATTGCGAGGCAGCAGATATCGCACACGAAGTCTCCGTCATGCAGCCCACCATCACGCGCATTCCCAAAGCGTGCGCCAGCGTCACCATCTTCCATGCTTCACGCATACCGGTACATTTCATCAGTTTGATGTTGATTCCCGTAAACGCACCTTTCAAAGCGGCCACATCCTTTAAACGCTGTAACGACTCATCGGCAAACACCGGCAGAGGGCTTTGCTGTGTCACCCAGGCAATGTCATCCAGTTGTTCCTTCGGCATGGGCTGCTCTATCATTACAATCCCCTTCTCTTTCAGCCAATGGATCATATCGAGCGCATATTGGCGGTCTTTCCATCCCTGGTTGGCATCTATGGCAATCGGAAGATCTGTCACCGAACGGATCGTCTCTATCATTTCCTTATCGTTGTCTCTCCCTAGCTTTACCTTTAATATATTAAACCGGTCTGCACACTCTTTTGTTTTGGCGCACACCACATCGGGCGTATCGATACCGATCGTAAAGGTGGTGGAAGGGGTCTTTTCCTTATTCAATCCCCATATCTTATGCCACGGAGCTCCCAGCAGTTTTCCCACCAAATCATGAAGGGCAATATCTACCGCTGCTTTTGCCGCCGTGTCTTTCGGCGACAGACTGTCAACGTATGACAAAATGTCCTCTAACTGAAAAGGATCACTGAATTGCTCCAGATTTACTTTTTTAAGGAAGTTCATCACCGACTCCACCGTCTCCCCAAGATAAGGGGGCATTGACGCCTCTCCATATCCGGTCACTCCTTCATACTCGATTTCTACCTGTACATCGGGTGTGGTGGTACGCGAATAAGTGGCTACCGTAAAGACGTGCCTCAACTTTAACTCATAAGGGAAAAAAGTCATTTTCATCTTTCCTCCCATACCCTGTTTGTTTATATGAATGGTGGAAGCTACAGATTCTCCCGCCAATGCCTGACTGACAGCTATTCCGGAGCCTAAAGTTGCAAAGGCGGCCGTTTTCAGGAAATCTCTTCTATTTGGCATTTGTTGAATGGATTATGGATAATGGATAATGATTAGTCATATAGATAATAGGGGTTATGGTCGGTGGTATTCATACCTTTCTCCTTATTTATATAAGGCAGGAAGCGGGTGGCAAAAAGCAGACGGCCGGTGTTGAACTCGTCGTAGTACTCGTCTTCGGGATCAAAGCTGCTGATATGTACGTCTCCCAAGGCATGGATGAAGCGTTTGTTGCCCAGATAGATGCCGACGTGCGAAATGCCTTCTTTGCGGTCGGCTGTGGCTTTGCGACCGAAAAAGACGAGGTCTCCGCGTTGCACGTTAGAGAAATCAGGGACTATTTCAATGCGTTCGCCTACATAAGCCTGTTGTGACGCATCTCTCGGGATGATTATATCGTGCATAAAAAGCACTGTCCGGACCAGGCCGCTGCAATCGACTCCTTTCGAAGAAGTTCCCGCCCACAGATAGGGGATTCCGATCATTGTATAGGCGGTTTGAATAATGCTTTCGACATCCTGTTTCAATGAAGCTCTCCACTTCGTTTCGGGTTGTGAAATATGTTTGGATATATATGCCTGGCGACCGTCGGGATAAGACACTTTGTAAAAGCGCCCTTTGCTTCCCTCCCACTTCAGACGGTTGCCGGCAACGACATCCGATACGGTCTGAGAGTCATCATCCGGTTTTTCGTACGTAAATCCGTAGTGGGAAGTCACCACGATCTTCTCAGCACGGTTCCATTCATCGTATTGCTCTTTCGACATCGGAGTAATCACCATCCGGTGTACCCATCCCGTATAGTCATCCGGAGTCTGAATCTCATACCAGCCGGTATATTGCAATACCTTGACCGGCATTCCAAGCAGCGCCTGCGTACTCATCCCGGACGTAAACTTACCTTCATCGCGCATATTACAAACAGAAATGTGTACTACCCCATAAGCCGAATCAGCAGGCATGGGGCGTATTTCCTGAGCTTTCAGACTAACTACCGCTACTACCAGCAAGCAATAGAAAAAAAGGATATTTTTCTTCATTGAATCATGATTTAATGATAGCAAAGGTAGAAATTATTTCTATTTGTGACACTTTCTTTGGCTAAAACAAAATAAATGACGTACTTTTGCAGTCTAAAGCAGTTGGCCGGTCTGTCGCGTGCGCATTTCGCGCAGGAGGAAAGTCCGGGCAACACAGAGCATCCTACTTCCTAACAGAAAGCTGTCCGCGAGGGTAGAGTAACGTAGAAGAAAATAACCGCCGCTCCTTTCGGGGAGAGGTAAGGGTGAGAAGGTAGGGTAAGAGCCTACCAGTCGTATGGCGACATACGGGCTGTACGTCTTAGGAGTTGTAAGGTCATGTAAACCGGCGTTATGAGAGCTGCTCGCTCCATGTCGGAGGGTAGACCGCTAAAGTGTCGTGGTGACACGCCACTCAGATAAATGACAGGCACCTTATATCTATAAGGTACAGAACTCGGCTTACAGGCTGACTGCTTTTTTTCTTTTTTAAACTGCTTTTTTAAAATTCTGAGCCATGAAGAAGAAAATCACCGATATATGGAAATTCATCACGTATGACATCTGGCGCATCACGGAAGATGAAGTGACTAGAACGAAATTCTCGCTCTACAATATTATCAAAACCATCTATCTCTGCATCAACCGATTTACTAAAGACCGGATGGCAAACAAGGCCTCAGCACTGACATACAGCACACTGCTTGCTATTGTGCCCATACTCGCCATCCTATTCGCCGTGGCCCGCGGATTCGGATTTGATAATTTGATGGAGCACCAGTTTCGGAGCGGCTTCGGGGGAAATATAGAAACGACGGAAGCTATTCTTTCTTTCGTCAACTCCTACCTCTCGCAAACCAAAGGCGGTATTTTCATCGGAGTAGGTCTGGTGATGTTGTTATGGACCGTGATCAATCTGGTGAGCAATATCGAAATCACTTTCAACCGCATTTGGGAAGTAAAGAAGGCACGTTCCATGTACCGGAAGATTACGGACTATTTCTCCATGTTCCTGCTCATGCCGATTCTGATTGTGGTATCGGGCGGTCTTTCTCTGTTTGTGAGTACCGTGCTGAAGCAGATGGACGATTTCGTTTTACTGGCTCCCGTCATGAAGTTCATGATCCGCCTTATCCCATTTGTTTTGACTTGGCTGATGTTTACAGGGCTGTATATCTTCATGCCCAACACGAAAGTAAAATTCAAGCACGCTCTGATTGCAGGTATCCTGGCAGGTTCCGCTTATCAGGCTTTCCAGTTCCTGTATATCAACAGCCAGTTATGGGTATCGAAATACAATGCTATCTACGGTAGCTTCGCCGCTCTCCCCTTGTTTCTGCTCTGGCTGCAAATCTCATGGACCATCTGTCTGTTCGGAGCTGAATTGACGTATGCCGGGCAAAATATCCGCAGCTTTAGCTTCGATCAGGATACCCGCAATATCAGCAGACGTTACCGGGACTTTATCTCTATCCTGATCATGTCGCTTATCGCCAAACGTTTCGAAAAGAATGAACCGCCTTATACAGCAGCAGAAATATCGGAAGAGCATCAAATCCCCATCCGGCTGACTAATCAGGTACTCTATCAATTACAAGAAATAGACCTGATCCATGAAGTAGTGTCCGACCAAAAGAGTGAAGATATCGGTTACCAACCCTCCATGGATATTAACCAGCTGAATGTAGCCATCTTGCTCGACCGACTGGATACTTATGGGTCCGAAAACTTCAAGATCGACAAGGATGAGGAGTTTAATGACGAATGGAAAGTACTGACTGAATCCAGAGAAGAATACTATAAGAAGGCAAGTAAAGTGCTACTGAAAGACCTATAGAAATTCCCATAAACGTCTTTGTTTTTTACCAATTCTCAATTTCGAGAATCACATTCAGGCAAATATCTCATAATCAAGAGATTAAAGACTTCTACTTTTTCCTTTAAAAGAAACAGGTCGTTGGTTTTAAAGGAAAGCCTCCTTGGTTTTAAAGGAACGACCTCTTCCTTTTAAACCAACGAGGCTTTTTACTGTATATCTACTCCGGCAAGTCCAAGGAGTAATCTTTTTTCAATTAGTATTGATTATAAGAAATGACCTTTTCTTTCGGCTTCCTCATCTTCTTTCGTTTCTCTTTCACCGGATACCCGATTGCAATATCCAGCAATAAACGTTTGGAAGCAGGAATACCTGTCAATTGCTTGATCTCTTTTTCATCAAACCAGCCCAAGATGCAGGAACCCAGTCCTTCATTCTCTGCAGCCAATGTGATATGAGCAGCAGCGATTCCAATATCAATCAGCGGGAAATGCTTGCCTTTTACTTTTCCTCCAAGCAAGGATGTAATATTGGCAGACTCTTCTACAACCAGAATATGTACAGGGGCATCTTTGGCGAACTTATTCATGCCTAGTCCGGCTGCCGCCTTCCCCACTTTTGAAGCCAGCTCATGGTCCGTCACGACCACAAACTTCCATGGCTGCGCATTGCAGGCAGAAGGAGCCAGACGAGCAGCTTCCAGAATGCGCTCCAGCTTCTCCGCTTCTACCGGACGCTCTTTATCATACGCCCGGTCACTCTGACGAGACAGTACCAATTGCAGAAAATCCATCAGACATCTATTTTTTAATTATCTATACTGAATCATCCGGCTGATATACTTACCGATGATATCAAATTCGATATTCACTACACTACCGATTTCAAATGTATGAAAGTTGGTATATTCATAAGTATAAGGTATAATAGCTACCTGAAAAGTATCATCCGTCGGATTGCATACCGTCAGACTGACACCATTAACAGTCACCGACCCCTTGTCTACCGTGATATAGCCACGTTTCGCCATTTCCTTATCAAATGCATATTTAAATGTAAAATACCAGCTTCCTTCCGCATCCTTGATTTCCACACAAGTAGCTGTCTGGTCTACGTGTCCCTGCACAATATGTCCGTCCAGTCGGCCATTCATCATCATGCTGCGCTCTACATTCACTTTATCGCCCACTTTCAACAAACCAAGATTCGAACGATCCAGCGTTTCTTTCATGGCAGTTACCGTATACGTATCATCGGTCAGACTCACTACCGTCAGGCATACTCCGTTGTGAGAAATACTCTGATCAATCTTCAGCTCATTTACAAACGAACACTTAAATGTAAAGTGTATATTCTCCTGGTCTTTCACCAGTGCTACCAAAGTAGCGTACTCTTCTACGATTCCAGAAAACATAATGTTATTTATTTTAGTACGGCTCAAAGATACAAATAAGGAAGGAGCTTAAAAAATAAGAGCAAAAAAAAATGGGGCTTTTATTACCATATCTGATTACTAAGCATTTACAGGAATGGTTCTTCATTTTTGTACTTAAAAGCCTTGCTAGAACAGCACAAAGATACGAATTTCCCCGAAAAATCATTTCGGGAAACAAAATTTTGTCCTCATGCCGAATTATTTTTAGAATACCCGAAAATATCCAAGCCAACTACCATTTCGGATAACTCACAATATTTAAATAATACTTTTACTAAAACATAGTAAATTCCCTCTACTAGAATAAGCCTATTATTCATAAAACTGAAATCTCATTTTCTTCTTCGACTTAAAAAACTTTCCTATTTTTAGTTCTTTACTATGTGCCATTTTATAAGGTGCCACTAACTCCTTTAGTAATTCATATAGTATCTGATTTACTAATAACATATCTTTATATATATCCCTTAATTGTTCTTCATCATCATAATAGTGCTTATCTTTATAACCTATAAAAAACATATCAGATTTACTAGGGTCACATTGGGGAGCTGTAAATCTATACATAACTTTACTAGGATGAACCCACTTGCAGCCCTCTTTGTATATTTCTGATATTCCGGAATACCTCTTATTTAATTCTCCACAAAGATAACCGGCAGTAAGATATTGTTTACCGATACAAAGTTTATTAGTAGGCTTACCATCCATGAAATATTTAAAGAAACGTTCCTTATCTCTATACAAAAGACAAGCATAAACTTCCAAACAACAATCTACCTGCATCCTAACAAAGTGTATAGCAGATAATTTATGTTTTGATAAAGCATTAAAAGCCGAATTATTCTCTAAAGCATACATTATAATGATATACATAAAAATATATAAAGGATAGTGATTGTCTGGATTAATACTACCTAATACTTTACCATACCGTTTTGAAAATTTAATAATAGGTCTACTCATAATACAACAGATATAAAAATAAAAAAGGGAACACCTAAAGATGTTCCCTATACCAATGCAAATGTATTATTGAGCATTTAATGTAGCCAAAGCAGCTTCAAGAGCTTCTTTAGACATACCACTCAATAACTGTGCCTGACTTGAATGTTTCAGTTCCATACAGTTCTTAATCCATTCACTGTATACTGCTATTCTTGCATCACACCATGAAACAAGGTCGGAAGCTGTTGCTCCCTCTTTATACCACATTCCATAAGTTCTATGCATTTCTGCACGTTTACTTTCTTCAACACCATTTACACTCTTTGCATTTTCAATTTCTGACATAATTAAATAATTTTAATTGTTAAACAAGTTATACCAGCACACTTCACTGGATATTCAGATTATAAGCCAGATAACTTGCAGCTTTTGAAAATGCGTCACAAAAGTAATACAAAATCTAATAATGCCAAAAAGAAATCGAATTATTTTAACTAACAAAACTCATATTCTGTATTTTACCAATATAATATACTACTATATAATACAACTACCCACTAATAGTATATATAGAGAGAATAGTTAACTAAGAAAACAGCAAATGAATTTCTTCAAATGCTGTTCTTTATTATTCTTTTATCTACAAACATCTCATAAAATCTCTGCATTATATCAATAAATTCGTTTGGTAGTCTTTTCAATACTTCTTCCCTTATGTATTGAGGTATCTCTTTATAATATGCTTCTGCTATTCCACCAGTGATAGCCCCCATTGTATCAGCATCACCACCTAGAGAAATAGTAAGTCGAATAGCACTTTCATAATCTGTACTCTCCAAGAAAGCGATAATAGATTCTGGAACTGTACCTTGACAACTCTCATTGAAGTAGTAAGTAGGTCTTATTTCGTCACAGGTTCTACTAAGATTATATCCAAATGTAGTTTCAATATACTCTTTAATTTTCTGTTTAGATTTACCTGTACGAGCCAAGTATATACAAGCTGCTGTTGCTTGTGCACCTTTAATTCCTTCTGGATGATTATGTGTGACTTCTGCACTTTGTTTGGCAGCTTCTAAAGTCTCCTCTAAAGTATTAAAAGCCCAACCAACAGGACTAACACGCATAGCAGAACCGTTTCCCCAACTATTGTAAGGTTGGGGATTATCTGCTTTTAACCACTCGCAAAACATACTTCCATAACTACTAGGATAACGATTACCATAATCCTGCATAATACCTAATAAACTATCGCTAGTTAATAGCCAATCAGCATTAGCGATAGTCATTATAGTATCATCAGTAAAGTGTGATGAAGAACCATTGAATAACGAGAAGTCTATAGACTTTATTGGGGCAAACTCATAGTAAGAACCTATTATGTCTCCTGCTATTGTACCTATTAATATATCAGTATTCATTATTACTAAAATTAAGTTGGAATAAAGATAAGAATTAATCTTTGGATTTCGATATACTTCTTAAATACTCAATATACTCTTTGTCACTTATCTGTTCTATTGCGCCATCCATTTCTTCATCACTATAATCACCACCCCAATTGCATTTTGTTTTACGATAAAACATTAATGCTTTCCTTTCTTTCTTAGTCATCGGTGGATTTATAGTTTCTAAATCCGTATTATACTTCTTTTTCCTCTTGCTATAAAAGTATAAAAATACACCTATAATAAGCACTATTCCAATAATCATTTTCAAATAATATATTAATGTAATTCTTTAGTAATAATCTTATCATTATTATATAAACAGATAATAGCTCTCGCTTCTTCCTTTTTTGAATCAGTATATTCCAACTTCACTGTTACAATAATATCACGTTCATAAGCCTTTTTACAAATAGCTTTACTATAAAAACATCTACCACCCTTAGTATTGCCTTCAATGATACAACTATGTTCTGTAATATCTTTCTTGATATTTGATATATTTTATTTATGAATCTTATTTATATCAATAGTATCATATTCAGAAACGTCATCATACTTACCTTCTTCTATTTTCTGCAACCTATCTTTTATCCTTTTATACTGTCTAAATGAATAAGTTGAAGTATTTCTATCATAATCTATGATTTTAGCCTCTTTCAGTTTTAATTCGTTACATTTACTAAGCCTGTCATAATTATTCAAATCTACTCTTTTAATTAAGCCATATTTATAGTAACCACCATAGTAAGCACTTCCTATTCTTTTGTGTATCGTTATAGTTTTATTTACAGAATCAAACTCTGAATTATAATTGCTGATTTTTCCTGTTGGATTAATAAATGGTGCTTCTGTCAGTTGTTTCACGTCATTATTGGTTATCTTGTAAACATCATAGGTATTGCAATGTCTTATACCACATTTCCAGTTATTGATAATTAATTCTTCTTCTCCGTCAAAATCCACATCAGAGAAAAAGAATGGTGAGTTATGACTCAAATATTCATTTTTTGATTTAGGCAAATAGTCCAATTCTAATATCATGTTATCTCTAACTTCTTGTTCGTTTACATAATAAAGAACACTGTCAGAAAAGCTTTCATTATAAATATAGAATCTGTTATCTTCCTTTTCAAAATACAGTAGTGCATTTCCCCATATTTCAGTCTCCCTCTCTTTATCATAAGTATAGTTATAAAGCAAACACATAACAGTTACATCATAGCCATTTACAGGTTGCTTGTACTTTATAAAAATACGTGGTTTAAAGCATTTAAGCTCATCATCAAACAAAGTATTATACAAAAACTTTGCACATTTCATAAAATTAGCTGCTGCTAACGAATCTTTCATATCCTGTTCACTTGATTGTCTTTTCCTATCACAAGATAAAACAGAACATAAGAAGATTGGTAATATGCAATATAAAATTTTCTTCATGGATTTATCTCTAATTATTACATATAAGATAAATCGCCAAAACCACAACAGGAACGATGATATACAATGCTACTGCTCCTTCTTCAAAACTCCCATTTTCTTTACGTGGACAAGTAATATATGCTATTATTGCATAAATTACAATTCCTATTACTGCTCCCATAAATCTTTATTTTATCAGTTATGTTTTCTTTTGTTTTCAGATTTAACTATGAGTGAAAAGATAAAACCACCTACTGCTCCTGCTAATATTATCATTAAAAACTCTTTCATTAGACTTCTTCTTTTTTAGTATTTTTTCAACTCACAAGCTCCCCAAATTATAGCTACAATGTTTAATACACTGTACAATATAACACTTCCCATTGAAAGAGGTAGAAACCTTGCTCCAAAATATGTAGCAATTACCAGCATAATAGGAAGTCCTGAGTCTCCATTTTCGTCTCCTTGCACAACATCCATTATAATAATATAAATAGCCGTTAAGGCAGAGTAAACAATTTGCTCATACTTCAAAATATCTCCCATTGTAGTATCACTTTCGATTGTGATGATAGAAAAAACTATATCCTTTAAAATCCAACCCAACAGGAAATAAACAAGTATTCCTATAATAATCCAACCAATCCTTGTCATGTCAAATAATATTTTGAATGTTTTTAAATCTATCATCCACATTACCAAACTTACTATCAATGATAGATTTTATTTGTCCCATTGCATCTCTAACATAAGGCTCATTATCTTTCAGTATAGTAAATTTACGTTTTACAATAATATTAAAAGAAGAACTAAACAATATGCGTTCTTTCAGTTTCTTCATTATGTCATAAGTTCCATTGTACCCACTATTATAAGCCGTTGGAAAATAACTTTGTCTCTGCTGTTGATAACGAGCTATCTGTATATCTTCTGCTATTCTATAATAAATATGGTCGCTAATACTTATATCAACTTTATAAGTCCTTTCTCCACTCCAAAAGCTATCTTCAACACAATACATAAAAACTTCATATCCTTTATACTCAAACCTTTGAGCATTTGATAAATCTCTTACTGTATATGCCATTATTTCTTTTTTTTGATTAATAATTTAATTTGTAGTATAAGCTGCTCAAAAATTGAGTTGGCTACTTAAAAGATAGTAGCTAAAGTTTGTACTGAATGTCTGGTTCGTAGTTATTTCGCTTTAGGTATCTTGTTCCCTTTAGATACTGTTATACAATAAAAAAGGTGTGGAACTATATTTGTTTTACCCTATGTTCCGGCTCTCGCATTGCCTTTGGTACGGATAAAACAATAGCCCACACCAATATTGACAATATCTAAAGCCTTAAAGATATAAGGTAGGTATATATCAAATGGTGTGGTGCTATTGCTATCATCTTCGTACCGTTATCAAATTTGCGAGATTTGAACATAGAAGATAATTTCAATAACACCTTTCGTAATATGTCCTTTCAGCCCTAACACATTAGGTATCTGAAATTGCCACAAAGTTACGAAAAGCGTTCGTAATAGCAAGAACTATTGTTTATTAAAAAGTAAGGCAATCATAAGTATTTAATAGCTCTTCTTGTCTCAATCCTAAATATCTCTTAGTAATAGATACACTAGAATGATTAAATAATTCCATTAGCTTAACAAGTGCCAACTCTGAATTATCGCTATTCATATTATACACCTGTCTACCAAATGTTTTTCTTAATGAATGGCATGAAAAGTTTTTAACCGATAGCTTGTATTTGATTTGCATTTTTTTCAATAATACATCAATACTTTGCACCCTGTAAACTGTTCCTTTCTGACTTACTAAAATAGGTGCATTTATTCCAATCGGTTGTATCTGTTTATAACAATCTGCAATGTGCCGTTTTAACTGCTGATTAATTCTGATAGTACGCTGCTTTCCTGTTTTCTTCTCTACTATCGTAAATTCATCAACATTTAAAATCTGCTTCCAATGTAAGGCAAGCATATCACTTATTCGTAGTCCCCAAAAACAACCTATTGCAATAAGTAGGGACATCTTATAATCTTCATCTTTATAAAGAGAACGAACTAGATTCATAGCTTCTCCCCATTGTAGGTAATCGGCTGTTGTATTACTATATTTCAAGCTCATAAATATTCAATTTTATAGGTAAATAAATAAAAGTGAATATTCCACCAATACCACCAAGCAACCTATAAAGCTAACTTACTGATTTATAATGAAACATTCACTTTGTATATTAGTGACGATTATTCGCTTCTTCCACTGCCCATAAGCCAACTAAAAGAATAAGTAGGATTAACGGAACACAACCTGTTATAAAAGACAATACCACCCAAAAGAGCCAAACAAGTATCCTATAATAAAACATGATTCTTTGTTTTACGTAGTTAATAAAATAGGAGAATACTCATTTCTGAATATTCCCCTGTTTAATCAATCAATAAACCACTTATATTTAGTGTCTCCATGCAAAGCGGCATTTATTCCCGTTGCTATTTCGGTTGCATTTACCGCTCTATCCAAGAATGAATCTATATAACTACTTTTATTTGCCCCTGTCAATAGATTATACAATTTCCACATACTTATATCATTCCCCAAGCTCCCAAAGTTCTTATCATTGATATATGCTTTTGCAACTGTATTTATCTGCGAATCAGTGATGAGCATTTTAGGAATATCTTTCTGATAACCTTGTGGCAATGATTGATAAAGTCTCATTCTCCCAAGTAATTGGCAAAATTGATGTTCTGTGAGATATGAGTTACCAAGTGTTTGCATTAAATGTAAATGTTTTGCAGGTTGATAACTCTGAAACATTTCCAATACTGCTCGATATAAATCCTTAGTATTAGTTACTTCCAAACAGCTAAGAAAACCGTCTGTTGATACACACAAATTTGTGCATACTTTACATGAAAAGCCAATAAAAGTTTTTACCCTCTCTGCTCCCTTCTTGCTATACAAATTGGTATGATTATAAGCACGAACACCACCAATAGTAAGAATTAGCTTATTTCCGTTCACTGTTTCGTAAATCGTAGGAATCTGAATAATAAAAGCACATCTTTCGTAGTAGATAGTTTTATCACTTTCAAGAAGTTGATTTGCAGGTTTGTGTATTGCTTCGGGTATTCTCCCCTTGATAATGTGACTTACACGAATATCGGGCTTATCAATACTTTCACCACTGAAAAACGTATTTGCAGCGTCATAAACAGTCTCTATAAATGCAGGGTGAGGAATTGTAAGCTCATTGTCTTTGGCAAATACGGGTGTAATACAATCTTCTTTCAAATGTTGCATTGTAACCTCTAGTGTATTAGCTTCCAAGAAATGAGGATTCTCTTTTTTAACTTTTGGTTGTTCTTCGATTATTACCGCTTCTTCTGCATACTCACCAAAGTTACTTTCCCTTCTTACCTGTGGCACATTGCCAATAATTTGTAGATTTCTCATAACGAATAAAATTTTAAATGATTTATAAATTGATTACGTGGATTGAAATATATTTCGTTTTCTATCCAACTACCCTAGGGGGACGTTAGAGCTACTCTACTCATTCGTACGTAACTTTCAATTCAGTAAATCATAGGAGAAGTAAGCTGATATATATTTAAGCTCTTATTTTAACAGGTAGGGGGTATTATATATAAGTACCTATACTTTATTGCGTGCTCATGTATTACTATGCACTATAATAGAAAGGAGAGTATTATACTACTATATAAAGCTATGCTAAGTAGTAATATCAAAGAATGAGTATTATTTATTTTTTTACCTTGTTTATTATGACTAACTTTGGGTATTCTTAAAAATCAAGAACTACCTGTTTGGCAATGGTTCAACTCCTTGAATTATATGTAAATCAAACAGGTCATATTTGCATTTTCCCACACTTCCATTGGGAAAATTAACTCCCATATTTAAAATTGCGAACTGCTATATTCCTTGTATTAGACAAGAATTTAGAAGTTCCACAAAAAAAGCCGCATTTGACTGTTTTTAGACGTACAGTCGCTTGCGGCTATTTTTGTATTCAGTTGACTAGATAGAAATCTTTGTACTTTTAAACTCTTAAAAATCGATTGTATAAGATGCAGATGTTGATGTATTAGAACTTCCAGCATTATTGCTTTTACTTTCCTTTAGTGCAAAAGGTTCATCACCTTTACAGACATAAATATAAACAGTAGGCCATCCACCTCTAGCTGTAATATTTGCTCTAAATCCTTTAGAAACAGGGCCGTAAGTTTGCGACCAACTTCTCTGTTTACTAGTCGCAATAGTTTCACTTCCTTTGCCTGTTGAAACAGTAACGGATTCAATGTTATATTTCATTGCTCCTTTTGCTTCATATTTGACATAATAAACTGTAGAGTTTTCATTTCGCTCTGAATCATCTTTCTCACAACTTATAAAACTAACTGCACAGAAAAAGCATAAAAATATTCCTAGTAAAGAGTATGTTTTCATTTTACAATTTATTTTAGAATTACGAATTGGTTATGCAAATGTATTGAATAAATATGAATATTAAACGAATTTTACTCTACTTATTGAAAACCAATATAATGAAGATTCATTTTTTCCTAAAACCTATTTTATTCATATCCATATACTCCCTCACCATGACATTTAAAACATATTCCTCCCATATAATAGTGAAATTGAGATAAATAACCAGTTCCATTACAACGGTCACATACAGGTAAGGCGGAACAAATCAGTTGTCTGTCTGATGTATATAATGGAATCTTTGTTTGTTGATGTCTTTTTTGATGGCAACGTGAACATAAGGTTACTAAAGCATTGTTATCATAATCCCAAGGTTCTCTACCCAATATATAATGATTGTGGTGGATATTTAATAGAATAAAGCCGAAAAGCGTTCTTTCATTATAATAATGCAAGTGAGAAAAGTAAAAATTATAAAACTTATTATTAAATAGAACTTTCAATTCTAATTCTTCAAGAATATTGTTTCCATAAAAATAGTTTATCGCTGCATAATTTCTCTGTCCCATATCTTCTTTAAATAAAAAGGCAAATAATCTTCCATCCTCTATATTTCTATTCTTATAGCATAAACGAATGTTGTCAATATTCGTCAATTTAAAATGAATATGCGAAACTTTGTTACTTGCAGCAAATGAAAATATCATAAATGGGTCATTTATGATATTTGTCTTGTAAAAATATAAATTATTAAGCACTTTCACAGGTGAATGAACAAAAGATTTCATAGAACTACCATTCCAGTTAATACCATTACAAAATGATTCCAAATTATCACCATTTAATAAGATATCTGGAAGTAGCTTATTTAAATCGCTAATTTTAGAAATAGGGAAAAATATATCATTGTTAATACCTCTGCATCCACAATCTTGACAGGTGTAATTATCTCTAGCCAATATCTCATAGCGTTTAGCTTCCCATTCTTTTTCCTTTAATAGGTCTTCATATTTCATTTTAGCATGCAGATATATTAATCAAAAATTCCAAAAACGTTCATCTTGTTGGTCCATATCCAAACCATCATTATAATATTGCCAATTATACGAGTCCGTCGAATCATTGGACATACTTCCTCTAATTTCTTCATAATGTTCATCCTCCCAAAGATATTTAAAATCATTACAATATGAATACCAGAAAGTGTCATTTTTACTAAATATATGTTCCCAGTACTGCGTTATCAATATTTTATGTTCTTCACTTAATTCAAAAGCTCTCCAATTTGAAAACTCACAATATAGCAACTCATATAGCTGTGAACCTGTCATTTTCACAATATCCTCTTGATGGATAGAATCTTCGTTGAACTTTAATAAAGAACATTGGCATTGATATATCTCCTCTTCTATATATGCTATTTTAAATCCGATAGCTATGTTATTATGTGGATTAGTAATTAAGTTAAATTGTGGTTTTAGCAATTCTTTTGAAATATTCCTTATACCAACTAAACCATTTTTATTTAAAATGAAAAGCAACTCACTATTTATTATTGATTTCACATCTATATATGTTGGAGTAATAACTTTTAGTTCATTACAAAAAATAATTCCTTTTAGTTTCACTATTGAACCATCATACATTGTAATTTTCTTATTTGACTTATACATTACAACGGTGTCATTTATAGAAGAAGCTGAATAAACACTAATTCTTTTTATTATCCAATCATTTTCACTATATTTTTTCCCGAACTGCAACCTAGGACATTCACCTATAAGCAAACCTTCTCTTTGAGGTAAATTATTACATAAAAAATCATACTCATTTTCAATTTCTTCACGAGTTCCTTCTACTAAATGTCTAGGAATATATGAGACAAGTTCCTTATTAACAACAATAGAGCACATTTTATCATACTTCAATTCTTTTACTAGTTCGTCACCATATTCAATTTCAGTATTTCCCCAATAAGTTGTTTTCCAATAAGATTTAACAACTATTCCAAAATTAAGAATAAAATAATTAGTTCCAATTTGACAATTATTAAACCCGCCTATAATCATACTACCTTGCAAATCATACAAATCATATATCCCATAATATTTATCTTCCCAATCATTACCTAGGTGCTTATATTCATCATCTCCTGCAATAAAATAACCATTAATATAATGAATGGCATGATACTTTATGGGAATTACCTCCTTTCCCTGCCAATTATAACACCCCCAAATACCATTCCATGTGCAATTAAGTTCAGGTTTTTCTATAGCTCCCCAATTAACAAAAACGTAGTCCCAGTTTCCACTTCGTTCTATTTTAGAATATATTGTAGGAATGACTTCTTGACCATTAAAATTAACTAATCCTTGACGGTGAGTATCTGCATCCTCAACAAGTATAGTCCCTCTGCATATCATATCATTCGAAACTATTTTGGGAAACTTTAATATTGGAATAGGATTACTATATTTTATTCGAAAGAGCTCCCTTCCTGATGAGTCTATCACCCCCCATTTATTGCCTAATAAAACACTATATCTATTTTTTTCAGTCTCTTCTCTATTTTCAAATTTATCATAAACAAAAGGTATAATAGTCCAACCTTCTGCATTTACTACGCCATATTTTTCATCACGTCTACAAAGTAATCTATCATTCTCTAAAAATATAATTGGCGCTTCAGACCATACTTCATAATTTTTACTATCATAATCATTTACCATTATATAGTTATCATCGCCTTCTTTTGCTGAATAAAAATTCATATCATCATGACTCTTGAATAAATGTTTATATTCTAGTGCATGACAACGTTTTGAAAATAGGGGCTTATCCATGATTACTCTTTTTAGTTCAATATCCACAAAATATAGTAAGAGACCAATTTTGACATATTGTATATAAAACTTTTTTATAAAAAATAAATATTTACACACATATATTGCATAAACCAATACTACAAATATACTAATTCTTTGAAAATATTAAATGTAAATCAGCATTTTTTCTTTCAATAATACAAAGATTGATTATAGTAGGAATTGTATAAACTTTATACATACATAAGCATCTCTTTAGGTTGCTGTTTCTTCATCAATATGTTTAAGAAAGCCTTTTTAAAATATTCCCAATGTGGTTCTTGGGGAAGTGTAGAAAATCTTTTGGGTAAAAGAATAACGTTTATATAAGCTTCAAACATTAAAGGGGGATATTCTTTACATCTTACTGCTTTTACATTATATATATTCCACCAATCAAATATATAAGGAGCACACATTAGAAGCCCGTCACATTCCATTGGATTACCTTTGCTACTAAATTCATATCTATTCGGTGGTACTACTTCTTTTTCTAAACAATACTTATATATACTATTATATACCCTATCTTCTAATGTACCATTGAGATTAAGTAGAAAGGAATCTTCTAAAATGATATACCCACGTGGTATAGCTCTTATTAATCCTAAATCTTCACACCTACTCAATGAGCTTTCAACTTTCCCTCTGGACATCTTTAAATTATCTGCTATGAACTTTATATTTGCTTTTTCCTTTCTACAATTGGGAGTATAAATCTTAGTAGTACCTATATCACATAAACAAGCAAGACGGATTAAAAAGCCTTTTATTTCGTTCTCAATATCTGTCCTGTATATAAAATGTGGATTTAAAAAGTAGAATCTTTCGGGTTCATGGAAATAGTATAAATTCTTCTTCCTTTTATCTCCCTCATAAGGTACACCAAGGACTTTATCAATTTCTTTTTTATCCTCTTCATTATTGGGATTCAAAGTTTTTATGGATAATATTGATTTATATTTTTTCAATTTGCCAATATAGCCCTCAACTGTACTTTCAGGTAAATTTAGTTCCTCTTGCATCTTTTTCTCGCCAATAGCGGAAGCACATTCTTTATTGCATTTAGTCCGTATATAATAAAGTAGTAATGCTTCCATATTGGCACTTTTACTTTGAGGAATACGTATCAGGTCTTTGTTTACCGTTATATATTTCATCAGTAGCTATGAAGTCGTGGTTATCAATCAAAATAATCTCCTGTTTTTCTTTTTCAATCTTCCTGTATCGTGAAGTACCAAAAAATATCTTGGCTTCTTTTCTATTCTTAAAAATTATTCCTGTTGGTTTGTGTAGTATCATATATAAAATACGAAAAATGGGGTGTACCCCTATGGGTATTAGTATATTTTGTATTAGTATATTATCCTTGAGTATCTGACACTTTGAAAAACGAGAATCTGACACTTCATATAAATCTTAGTTAAATTGCATTTGGGGTATCGAATAGACTATGATAACCTTTCCTTGTATCTTTCTTTTGCTTTTAATATAGCCATTTGAGCTAGCCCATAAGCCAACTCTAAGCCTGTTATCTGTTACTCCTTGTTTTAGTGCTTTTTCTCTGATTTCTTCATAGGTGAATGTTTGCATGGTACTGTTTTATAATAAAAATGGTGATAATATAGTGTATCTTTTGTGTCTGCGCTATCTTATATACTATTTGTAATATATTGATACAAAGGTACTAAGTTTTTAGGGAGTGACCTAATACTAGTACCACAAACTGAAAAAATCGACTAGAAGTATTCATATAGTGAAAAAAGTTCATTTAGCGATTAGACGAACTCTATTTCAATATTACCATTTCACTCTTATCTTACAATTCTATTTTATCAAGTACATCTACCATATTAGGTAATTCATTGTAGTAGTCCTTCACATCCGCACTCTTAGGAATATTCAATTCCAATATCCCTAATTCCGATAAGTTATTAATAAACATTTGATATGCTGTAACATCATTCTTGAGCTTTCCTATTTGTTCTAACATTGGACGTGCACATAACAGTTTATTAATGGCAACCTCTTTTATTGTATCATCACAAAATAACTCTTTAGCTCTTTCCAAAACTTTTGGAAGTCTCTTTCTATCCTTAACAATAGACATAAGCTCGTTTATTTCATCATCTAATCCGTATATATCTATTCCTTTCATTAATAGCGGAAATAACTCATTTACCTTATCTAAAGCAAATACATAATTTAAAATACCTTCTATATCAGTTGGCACATCATTAGCTATCGGGATTTCTTTCGTTATTGGTGTTTTCTTTGATGACTTTATTTGATTAGCTTCATTTTCAAGAATGACATTCGCTGCATCATTAGATGTTAACTTAACATATTTTTGAAAAGATTCAACATCATTATGTCCTGTAATTTTCATTATAAGATGAGCATCAAATCCACGTAACAACATATTACAAATAAATGAACGTCTTGCAGTATGGGTCTTTATCAGTTTATAAACAGGAACTTGCTTCTTAGTTACTTCATCACCTCGGTGCTCCACTACGGTATGCAATCTTGTTATACCAGCCTTTTCTCCAATCTTTGTCAAATAATTTAAAGCCGTCTGATTGGTAAATATAGGAAATTGGTTTTCGTACTTGGCTAGTATCTCTTTAGCTATTGGCAATAATGGTACAGACACCTTATGCTTTGTCTTTTCTTGGATAATCTCAATTATATTTCCATTATCTTTCATTATTCCCTCATTTATTGACTGTGTATCTGTAAAACGCTGACCTATCCAACATTGCAAAACAAACAAATCTCTCACCTGTTCTTCTTTGCCAGAGAGTTCCAAAGCATATATCTTACTTATCTCTTCCTCTGTAAGAAATATATCATTGCTATCACCTTCTTTACTTCTAGGCTTCTTATATTTATCAAGGTTAGATTCATGAATATCAATCATTCCTTGCTGCTCTGCTCTTTTAAGAATACATATTATCTTCTCTACCTTATTACCAACCGTAGTAGTTTTCGTTGTTTTACCTTTACCAACATCTTTATTAAGAAGATAAAGTTCATATCCCTTAATTAAAGGTAGGTTTATATCACTGAAACTGATAGGACATCTACCTGTCTCATTCAAAAATATTTCAAAGAACTTTATTTGATTTATGTAATCAGCTCTTGTACTTTCACCTATATTCTTATCAGCAATTATAGCATTGCGTAACCAATGTATAGCATTTTCAGTTTCTTGCTTCTTTACCATAGTATCTTTATATATAAACTTTCGTAACAATTCTACTCCCTGCTCCATTTCGTTGGGATGTTGACAAAGATAGTATTTATATTCGACAAAACTTGCTTTTAATTCTGTCAACTTTTCATTAGTTATAGTATTATTACTATTATCAAGTTCAGATAGCCTACAACTAATGTATGCTTCTTGTTTTTCTTCATTCCAATGCTCTGGATATACTTTTACACCCGTAGAGAGTTTAACCTGCTTCCCATTTATTCGACATACCAAATAAATATTAGTAGGCTTATTTGCCTTAGGCTTTCTCAAATGAAACCTTGCTTGTACTTCATTAAAAAAATACTGCTCTTCCATAACCTCGTTCTTCAAAACGGTTCTTCAAGTTGGTTCTTTAAACTCGTTCTTCAAATTGGTTCTTTAAAGGCTAAAAAGTTAATTAAATGAAGAAGTATCCCCTTTTGAAACACCGTAGAACGCGGCTTCGCCACCTCGGTGAAGAGCAAAAAAAAAATGGGGCTTTTCACAAAGCTCCATTTTTCAGTTTTCAATAGGTATTAGTTTTTTTTTAAGGTAAAAAGATTGTTTTCAGGATAACGGTGCAAATATAGTCGCTTTTACTGATACTCTCCAAATTATAAAACATGTCATATAACATCTTTTTGAAATTTCTTTGGATTTATTATCATTTGACGCAAAACCGCCCATAACTTGTCCGTTACAAGGGACAAATATAGGATTATTTTCTAAGTAGCCCTAATTTTTGTTTAAAAACATGCAAAAAATTACGATTTCGGGTAGTTTTCGTCCACTTTTCCGCTATGTTTTAAGACTTTCGCATCAATAAAGAAGACTATTTCTTCGGCTATATTAGTAATATGGTCGCCCGAACGCTCCAGTTTGCGGAACACACCAACCAAGTCAACACAAGTATGCGCCGTCTCCGGATGTTCACGGATATAATCTGCCAAGATGCCTGTGGCTTCCGCATTGATATCATCCAGCAGATTATCTTTGCCGAATACCGCCGTTGCCATTTCAATGTTCTCTTCGTTCAAGGCACGTTTTGCCAGTTCCAGCATGGACAATACCTCTGCCTGCATCTCTCCCAAACGCAGACGAGTCAGCAAATCGGCATCCAGCACCGGTTCTTTACAGCGAATAACGAAACGGGCTATCCCTTCTGCAAAGTCTCCCAGACGTTCCAGATTTGTATTGATTTTCAGCATTGCCAACACAAATCGGAGATCAATCGCCACCGGATTGTACAATGCAATGATATCCTCTATATCACTGTCGATCTTCAGTTCAAAGGCATTCACCCGACGTTCGCGAACCATTACCTGTTGTGCCAGTTCCTTGTCAAGTGTCATGACTGCTTCCCCTGCACGGTCAAGCTGATTGTACACCAGTGTCCACATTTCATCTACTTCTTTCTTCAATAGAATGAGTTCCGATTCTATAAACTTTACCATAGTCTATTTATATATAAATGATTAATATTCTCGTTTTTCACAAACACTCCGGTGACGCTTAGCCGAAACGTCCTGTGATATAATTCTGGGTAGCCTCTTTCTCAGGGTTGGTGAATATCCTTTTCGTATCACCATACTCTACCATCTCTCCCAAGTAGAAGAAAGCCGTCTTGTCACTGACACGTGCCGCCTGCTGCATATTGTGAGTTACGATCACGATTGTATAGTCCTTCTTCAGTTCATGAATCAGTTCCTCTACTTTGGCCGTAGAAATAGGATCGAGCGCGGAAGCCGGTTCATCCATCAACAGTACCGAAGGAGATACCGCCATGGCACGGGCAATACAGAGACGTTGCTGCTGTCCGCCGGATAAAGCATAGGCAGACTCTTTCAGTTTATCTTTCACCTCATCCCAAAGCGCAGCCCCTTTCAGCGTCTCTTCTACCCGCTGACGGATGAAAGCGTTATCTTTCACTCCATTGACGCGAAGCCCGTAAGCGACATTCTCGAATATGCTTTTCGGGAAAGGGTTAGGGCGTTGGAAAACCATGCCCACATTCTTGCGAAGCTCGTCCACTTCCACCCCTTTGGCATAAATATTATGCCCGTCAATCCGGATTTCACCTTCCAGACGGGTAGCGGGAATCAAGTCGTTCATCCGGTTGAAAAGACGAAGGAAAGTCGATTTACCACATCCCGACGGTCCGATAAAGGCAACTACAGACTTTTCTTCAATCTCCATGCTGATCCCTTTCAAGGCATGAAAATCACCATACCAGAAGTTTACATCACGCGCATCTATTTTTATTGTATCCATATACTTATCAATTCGTTTTTACTCTTTTCTCGAAATATTTTCTCAATGCATTTGCCAGCAGATTAACCAGAAGGATAATCACAATCAGTACCAAAGCCGTACCATAAGCCAACGGCAACTGCGCTTCCATATCCGTTCCGCTGGTCGAAATCACATACAGGTGATACGGCAGCGCCATACACTGGTCCAGAATACTCGTCGGCAACTGCGGCAGGAAGTAAGCGGCACAGGTAAACAGAATCGGTGCCGTCTCGCCTGAAACACGTCCCAAAGCAAGGATTAATCCCGTAATGATGTTCGGCATCCCCATCGGAAGAATCACATGCCAGATCGTCTGCAATCTGGTAGCCCCCAATGCCCTGCTTCCTTCACGCATACTGTCGGGAATCGCTTTCAATGCCTCCTCCGTAGTACGAATAACCAAAGGTACGCAAAGTAAACCTAACGTCAAAGAACCCGCCAGAATACTGTCACCAAAGCCCATATAATTGACAAACAGCGCCATACCGAACAGACCGAAAACGATAGAAGGAATACCGCTCAGATTGTTCGTCATCACTCGTATAAAACGTACCAGCTTCCCTTTCGGAGCATATTCATTCATATAGATTCCACTCATCACTCCCACTGGAAAAGCGAAAAGCGCACTGCCAACCATCAGATAGAAAGTACCGACAATAGCCGGCCAGATACCTCCGCCGGTCATCCCGTCCGTAGGTGCCGAAGTGATGAACTCCCAACTGATAGCGCCCGCTCCCTTATATATAATGAAACCGAGAATCGCAAACAAAATCAACACTATGCAGAGACTCAACAACCGGAAAATTCCGAAAGCCAGCCTCTGAGAACGGTGTTTCGCTTTATTATTACTTCGTATTTCCATATCACTTGCTACGTTTTATTCCTTTAGAAGAGATATACTCCACGCTAAAGTTGATGATTAATGTTATAAAGAACAGTACGACACCCAACAGGAACAACGCTTCGTAGTGCGGTCCTCCTGCCGGAGCTTCTCCCAGTTCCGCCGCAATCGTTGCCGGAATCGTGCGGAGCGGTTCGAGAATTGTTGTCGGTATCACTGCGGCATTACCCGTTACCATCAATACTGCCATCGTCTCTCCGATAGCACGTCCGATGCCCAACACCACGCCAGAAGTGATTCCGGAGATCGAATAGGGAATCACGACCTTATATATAGTCTGCCACTGCGAAGCTCCCAGCGCCAGACTTGCTTCCCGCATCGAACGCGGACAATTGCGCATGGCATCTTCGGTAACTGTTATGATAGTAGGCAGCGCCATGATAGCCAGGATGATACTTCCCGCCAAACCGCTCTCCCCTACCGGCAGATCAAAGAATTTCTGAATCAGCGGAACGATGACGATCAGGCCGAAAAAACCATAAACCACCGAAGGAATACCACTCAGCAGCTCAATAATCGGTTTCAGCCAGTTACGCACCTTCGGATTGGCGACCTCAGACATATAGATAGATACCGAAAACCCGAACGGAAGTGCAAAAAGTATAGCGAACAGACTCACCCACAAGGTACCCGCTATCAACGGCAGAAACCCGAATAAGGCGGCAGGAGTCGCTGTCGGAAACCATTCGGCACCCGCAAAGACATCCTTTACCGAAATGGTATTATCCTTGATAAAATGCACTGCATCGGGCTGCACTATAAATTTCTGCGGGACAAAAGCCACGATACCGGGCGTCTTCTCCACCAACTGCGTGATTCTTTCGCCAGCATACTCGTAAGCCGGACCCAGTTCTTCCTCCGTATAATACTCCGTGATGTCTTCCAAACGAAAAACCCGGATAGGGAGATCCTCCCCACCGAGTTCTTTCCAATTCGTTATCTCCTCGTCGAAAACGTCCTTTATCTGAGCAGGACTCAGCGTATTTACCTTATTGCCTTTGTTCAAAGCCAACACGTACCCTTCTTCAATCACCTTGCTATTGAACAGCCCGAAAGCCTCCGTAAACAGGAAAAGCACGATCAGCAGGATTGTAATACTTGTTACGAAACCGCTACAAGTCAGAATTCCTTCTATTATTTTCTCAAAAATCTTCTTCATACCTATTGGTTTTCTGATGCAAAGAAAGCAACTCCTTATTAAGGAGGTGTGACTAACGTTTGAAGGAAGTATTTCAATGCTGTTACATTTGTGTTACAAACATTATTTCTCCCTTATCTGAAACAAAAATGTAATATGCGATTGTTTTATTTGCACCAACAATAAAAAGAATAATTATGAAAGTGAGAAGAAATTTATTAATCGCCCTTTCCCTTCTGTCTCTCAGCGCCAACGCACAGCGTATCAAAGGCAGCGACACCGTATTGCCTGTTGCCCAACAAACAGCAGAGCGATTTATGAATCAGCATCCGGATGCGCGGGTCACTGTCACCGGAGGAGGCACCGGGGTCGGCATCTCCGCACTGATGGATAATACGACGGATATTGCCATGGCTTCCCGTCCGATCAAATTCAGCGAAAAGATGAAAACCAAAGAAGCCGGACAAGAGGTGGACGAGGTGATCGTAGCCTACGACGCCCTTGCCGTAGTGGTGCACCCTTCCAATCCGGTGAAACAGCTCACCCGCCAGCAGCTGGAAGATATCTTCCGCGGAAAAATCACCAACTGGAAGCAAGTGGGCGGAGACGACCGCAAAATAGTTGTCTATTCCCGCGAAACCTCTTCGGGAACTTACGAATTCTTCAAGGAAAACGTGCTGAAAAACAAGAACTATATGGCAGGCAGCCTTTCCATGCCCGCCACAGGTGCTATCATCCAGTCCGTCAGCCAGACGAAGGGAGCCATCGGGTACGTCGGGCTGGCATACGTATCTCCCCGCACCAAAACGCTTTCCGTTTCGTATGACGGAAGCCACTACGCCGCCCCGACAGTGGAGAACGCAACGAACAAGACTTATCCCATTGTCCGCCCCCTTTATTACTATTATAATGTGAAGAACAAAGAGCAGGTAGCTCCTCTGATCAACTTCATTCTTTCGCCCGAAGGACAGGAGATTATAAAAAAGAGCGGTTATATTCCAGTAAAATAAAAAAAATGTCCTACTTTTGTAGCCTATAAATAGAGTTAACATTTTAACGTTATGACAGATATTAAAAACGAAGACACAGGCGATAAGAAAAGCCTGAACTTTATTGAACAGGCAGTAGAGAAGGATTTGAAGGAAGGTAAAAATGGTGGAAAAGTGCAGACCCGCTTCCCGCCCGAGCCGAACGGATACCTTCACATCGGTCATGCCAAAGCTATTTGCCTTGATTTCGGCATCGCTGCCAGACATGGCGGTGTATGTAACCTTCGTTTCGACGACACAAACCCGACCAAAGAGGACGTGGAATACGTAGAAGCCATCAAAGAAGATATTCAATGGCTTGGCTACCAATGGGGAAACGAATACTACGCTTCCGACTATTTCCAGCAATTATGGGACTTCGCCATCCGCCTCATCGAGGAAGGAAAAGCATATATCGACGAGCAAACAGCTGAACAGATTGCCCAGCAAAAAGGTACTCCCACGCAAGCAGGTGTGAACAGCCCGTACCGTGACCGCCCAATCGAAGAAAGCCTGGAACTCTTCAAGAAGATGAACAGCGGTGAGATAGAAGAAGGCGCTATGGTACTCCGTGCCAAAATCGACATGGCCAATCCTAATATGCACTTCCGCGACCCGATCATCTATCGTGTCGTGAAGCATCCGCACCACCGCACAGGTACTACCTGGAAGGCTTATCCGATGTACGACTTCGCCCACGGACAGAGTGACTTCTTCGAAGGAGTAACCCACTCTCTGTGTACGCTCGAATTTGTGGTACACCGTCCGCTCTATGATCTCTTCATCGACTGGCTGAAAGAAGGTAAGGATCTGAACGACAACCGTCCCCGTCAGACTGAGTTCAACAAGCTGAACCTGAGCTACACGCTGATGAGCAAACGCAACCTGCTGACGCTGGTAAAAGAAGGATTGGTGAACGGATGGGACGATCCCCGTATGCCGACTATCTGCGGCTTCCGCCGTCGTGGTTATTCTCCGGAATCTATTCATAAATTTATCGATAAAATCGGTTATACGACTTACGATGCCCTGAACGATATCGCATTGCTGGAAAGTTCCGTACGTGACGATCTGAACAGCCGTGCTACCCGCGTATCTGCTGTCATCAACCCGGTGAAACTCATCATCACCAACTATCCGGAAGGACAAGTGGAGGAACTGGAAGCTATCAACAATCCGGAAGATCCGGAAGCAGGAAGCCACATGATCGAGTTCAGCCGTGAATTATGGATGGAACGCGAAGACTTTATGGAAGACGCGCCCAAGAAATATTTCCGCATGACTCCGGGACAGGAAGTACGCCTCAAAAACGCTTACATCGTAAAATGTACCGGATGCAAGAAGGATGAGAACGGCGTAATCACAGAAGTATATTGTGAATATGACGCGAACACCCGCAGCGGTATGCCGGATGCCAACCGCAAAGTGAAAGGTACGCTCCACTGGGTAAGCTGCAACCACTGCCTGCAAGCAGAAGTACGCCTCTACGACCGTCTGTGGAAAGTAGAAAACCCACGCGACGAACTGGCTGCCATCCGTGAAGCAAAGAACTGCGAAGCTCTGGAAGCAATGAAGGAAATCATCAATCCGGATTCTTTGAAAGTTCTGCCGAATTGCTATATCGAGAAGTTTGCGGCAACCTTGCCTGTGCTCTCATACCTGCAATTCCAACGCATCGGTTATTTCAATATCGACAAAGACTCGACTCCGGAGAAACTTGTATTCAACCGCACGGTAGGATTAAAGGATACCTGGGGCAAAATCAATAAATAAAATTCAGCCCTCACAGGCTACTTAAACATAAAAAGGCAGTGCCAAAAGCCGAATAAGGAATAAATCTATGATATTATTCAGGCACGGATTACACGGATTGCACGGATTTAAAGAGTTCACGTAACTTACAAGCCGCTTCAATCTGTGTAATCCGTGCCTAAACATCTTTTTAGCGCTGCTTTATTCAAATCAAAATAAATCAGAATGGGGAGAAAAAATTCACCGTCCGCAAATAAAGAACTAAACGAGTTAATCGCTCAATATGAAACGGCAAAAGCAGAAAACCGACAACTCTATCTGGACGGAGACCAACTAGCCGACATTGCTGACCGATACGCTGCCGAACGGAAATTCGACGAAGCGCAAGAGGTCATAACTTACGGCCTCCACCTGCATCCCGACAGCACAGATCTACTGGTAGAGCAGGCCTATCTTTATCTTGATACCGGTAAAATACCTCTGGCGAAAAAAGTTGCAGAAAGCATCACAGATGATTATATTACTGATGTAAAAATGCTGAAAGCGGAACTTCTGCTGAACGAAGGACAACTGGAAGCAGCCCGAAGCACATTAGATACCATAGAAGATACGGATGAACTGGAAACAATTATTAACATCATCTATCTCTATATGGATATGGGATACCCCGAAGCCGCCAAGGAATGGTTGGATAAAGGTACCCCCCGATTCGGTAAAAAAGAAGATTTCATAGCTGTCATGGCAGACTATCTCGCAGGCACCAATGAACTCGAAGCCGCATCGACCTATTACAATCAACTGATTGATATGGACCCTTACAATGCCAGTTACTGGGTGGGACTTGCCAAATGCCGCTTTGCAGCTGAAGACAGCGAAAAAGCAATCGAAGCCTGTGACTTTGCACTGGCTGCCGACGAGACGTTTGGAGAAGCCTACGCTTACCGCGGACATTGCTATTTCTATCTGAACAACTCGGATGCCGCCATTGAGAATTATACAAAGGCGATAGAATACAAAGCCTTTCCTCCCGAAATGGGTTACATGTTTTTGGGGATGGCATATTCCAACAAAGGAGCATGGCAAGAAGCAGACGATTGCTACCAACGTGTCATCGACCGTTTTGTAGCAGACGGAGCCGGCAACTCTCCTCTATTGATAGATACTTATACCAACAAAGCTGTAGCCGCCTCCCAACTAGGCAAGCATGAGGAAGCGCATCTGTTATGTAAAAAAGCCAAAAAGATCCAGCCGGATGATCCCGGTATCCATCTGACAGAAGGTAAACTCTACATGAAGGAAGGTCAGAAAAAAAAGGCAGTCAAGGCTTTTGACAAAGCACTGGTGATGGAACCGAGTGCAGAAATGTGGTATTTGGTAGCTTCGGCCTATTCGGACGCAGAGTACTTATATCAAGCCAAACTCTGTTTTGAAGAGTCATACCGGATTGATCCCAACTATGCAGACGTCACAGAGAAACTGAGTATTCTCAGTCTGATGCATAACGAGATAGACGACTTCTTCAAGTACAACAGTGAAAGTGCCCATCCGATCAGCGAGGACATCATTCTGGATCTGCTGTCCAGACCTAACCAAACGGAGGAAGGCGAACAAATGCTCAAAGAAGTCTGGAAGCGCATGAAGAAAGAGAAAGGAAATAAATAATCATATTAATAAACTTTAGCCCAAAAACACATGGAATCAGTAGCTTTTATCCAGTGGTGTCTCGAACATCTGAATTATTGGACAATCACTTTATTAATGACTATAGAAAGCTCCTTCATCCCTTTCCCATCGGAAGTGATCATCCCGCCGGCAGCATACAAAGCAGCTGTCAATGACGAGCTTAATATTTACTTGGTAGTCTTATTTGCCACCATCGGTGCAGATATCGGCGCATTAATCAACTATTATCTGGCCAAATGGCTGGGACGTCCCATTATTTATAAATTTGCCAACAGCCGCATCGGGCACATGTGTCTGATCGACGAAGCCAAAGTACAACATGCCGAATCTTATTTCGACAAGCATGGCGCACTTTCCACCTTCATCGGCCGATTGATTCCGGCAGTTCGCCAACTGATTTCCATACCGGCAGGACTTGCCCGCATGAAAATGCACACCTTCCTGTTGTATACCACTATCGGAGCCGGATTATGGAATACAATCCTCGCCGTAATCGGGTATTACCTCTCGACAGTGCCCGGCATCGAAAGCGAAGAACAACTGATTGCCAAAGTAACAGAATACAGCCACGAAATCGGCTATTGCTTCATCGCAATCGGAATATTCATCGTGGGCTTTCTGGTTTATAAAGGAATGAAGAGAAATAAATAATAAGTAATAGGTAATAAGTATTAGGTATTAACCGAAGCTGCTGTGTTATTAGCTTATCCGCACGGTTTAATACTTAATACTTATTACCTATTACTTATTACTTATTACTTAAAAATTAAACTGCACTCCTACGCCCAGTACTTCTTTGAATTGCAGGCGTGATCCTTTGCTGCCGTCTTTCTGAACTATTTTGATATCATCGTCATAGACCATATTGGTAGTCAGCGTAGTGGAGAACCATTTGTTGATTGCCATATTAATCTGCACTTCCCAGTTCACATCAATATTCTGAGGTTTATGCAAGTAGTCAGAATACAAGTCCAGACGGGAATATACAGTCATGTTCTTTAAGAATTCATATTTCACCTCTCCTTTCAGATTAGCACCGAAGCTCGACAAAAGATGTTTGCCGGGATCGACACCAAAAGCGCCTTCATCAGACAAACGGTCATTTAGAACAAAGGTGCCGCGCCAAGAGGCAGGAGACAATACAACCGTGAAAATCTTTCCCGGATCATATGTGAATCCCAAACCGGTAGTCAGATATGCCGGAGACATAAATTCGGAGATAGCGACATCCTTATTGACTGAATAGTCGTATCCTGGCGAGAATTGTGTCTGGAAAGTGGTAAATGCACTTGCATACCAGTTTTTGGCGATAGAATACCCATAGTTGGTATTCATATATATTTTATCATTGGCCTTTCTCATGCCATCCTCCCCTGTCTTATTCAAGCCATAAGCCAGTTCAAGACGGTTGTTCCATATATGCTTTCCCTTTTTATAGTTAGCCTGATAAGTACCTTGCAAGTCAAAAGCGACAGAATTGTCACCTCCGGCAGACCAGTTGGTCAAACTAACCTGCGTCAGTTTGAGTCCGGCAAAACCTTCCGTTGTCCAGGGAGAAGTTTGTGTACTATCGGTCGTTTGAGCCGACAAGTGTGCAGCGCCCATACCTAACAGGGCGATGAAGAAAAATCGAATTTTGTCCATGTGGTTAAGGTTTAATGTAAAGTAATAGGTAATAGGTATTAAGTAATAAGTATTAAGTAATACTCCGCATAATTAATGCCAATAATGAAATAAGCGACTTCGGCTAATACTTATTACCTAATACTTATTACTTAATACCTAATACCTAATACTTATTACTTAATACCTAATACTTATTACCTATTCTTTAACTGCCGCCAATGCCTTCTCATAGTCAGGTTCCTGAGTAATCTCCGGAACAAGTTCCGTATATGCCACTTTGCCGTCTTTGCCGATTACGACTACTGCACGTGCCAGTAAGCCTGCCAACGGTCCGTCTGCCATACGCAGTCCGTAGCTCTCGTCAAAATCAGAGAAACGGAAATCTGACAATGGGATTACGTTTTCGATGCCTTCCGTCGTACAGAAACGTGCGTGGGCAAAAGGAAGGTCTTTGGAGATAGCCAATACTACCGTATCTTTCAGACCTGCTCCCATTTTATTAAATTTGCGTACCGATGTTGCACAGACACTGGTATCCAGACTTGGAAAAATATTTAGAATCACATTTTTGCCGTTCAGGTCTTTCAGGGAGAAAGAAGACAAATCTGTTTTTACTAACTCAAAGTCAGGAGCGACTTTACCTACTTGTATAAATTCACCGATCAGTTTCACCGGTTGTCCTTTGAAATTTGTTGTTGCCATATTGCATTTACATTTTAAAATTACTTTATAATAAAAACAACTTATCCCCGGAATATGTTCACACGAAAACCTTTTCTAAAATCAATTTGTTATTCCTCCACAAATTCACAGAGTATTCATTTAAAATTAAAGAACGTATGGAAACTGTTTTCAATGAGATCAAACATTCAGTAAAAAACTGGTGGACCTCTCTCCTGTTAGGAATCGTGTATATTATTGTCGCCCTTTGGCTTATGTTCTCACCTCTCAGCAGCTATGTGGCACTTAGCATCGTTTTCAGCATATCGATGCTGATAAGCGGTATTCTCGAAATTATATTCTCCCTCAGCAACCGCAAGGGAGTACCGAGTTGGGGCTGGTATCTGGTAGGAGGAATTATCGACCTTATCTTAGGTATTTACCTGATTGCCTATCCGATGGTCAGCATGGAAGTGATTCCGTTCATCATCGCCTTCTGGCTCATGTTCCGGGGCTTTTCCTCTACCGGCTATTCCATCGACCTCAAACGTTACGGCACCCGCGACTGGGGCTGGTATATGGCCTTCGGTATCCTCGCCATCATCTGTGCTCTCATCATATTGTGGCAACCGGCAGTAGGTGCATTGTACGTGGTCTACATGATTTCCTTTACTTTCTTCATCATCGGACTTTTCCGCGTCATGCTTTCGTTCGAATTGAGGAATCTGCATAAAAGAAAATAAAAATCTTTCGGTAGTTACTTCGTATTTTGTTTATCTTTGTAGGCAATTTACACGAATCAATAAACTAAAAAAGAAGAAAAATTATGGCAATGCATACTTGGTTTGAGTGCAAAATCCGTTACGAGAAAACGATGGAAAACGGAATGCAGAAGAAAGTGACTGAACCTTATCTGGTAGATGCACTCAGCTTTACAGAAGCAGAAGCACGTATTATCGAGGAGATGACTCCATTTATAACAGGAGAATTTACAGTATCGGACATTAAACGTGCCAACTATAGCGAACTTTTCCCCAGCGACGAGGAAAGTGCCGACCGCTGGTTTAAGTGCAAACTTATCTTTATCACCCTTGACGAAAAAAGCGGTGCAGAGAAAAAAACTTCTACCCAAGTGTTGGTTCAGGCTGCCGACTTGCGTGACGCAGTGAAGAAGCTGGATGAAGGCATGAAAGGAACGATGGCCGATTACCAGATCGGTATGGTATCCGAGACCCCGTTGATGGATGTATATCCTTACAGTGCCGGACCGAATGACAAACCAGAGTTTGATCCGTCAAAAGCATAAGTAACCATGAGTATTGCTGACAATCTTAAGCAAGTGCTGGCCGAACTCCCACAAGGAGTCCGGCTGGTTGCTGTCTCAAAATTCCATCCCAATGAAGCGATAGAAGAGGCTTATCAGGCGGGACAGCGTATTTTCGGAGAAAGCAAAGTGCAGGAAATGACAGCTAAATACGAAACGTTGCCGAAAGACATCGAATGGCATTTTATCGGGCACTTGCAGACAAACAAGATCAAATACATGATCCCCTACGTAGCGATGATACATGGAATCGATACGTACAAACTGCTGACGGAAGTCAACAAGCAAGCTGCCAAAGCGGGACGTATCGTGAACTGTCTGTTACAAATTCACGTTGCACAGGAAGAGACCAAGTTCGGTTTCAGCCCCGAAGAATGCAAGGATATGCTGCATGCCGGCGAATGGAAAGAACTGTCTCACGTACGCATCTGCGGATTGATGGGAATGGCAAGCAACACCGATGATGTTGAACAAATTAACCGGGAATTTTGTTTACTGAATAGGCTCTTTCAGGAAATAAAAGCAAACTGGTTTGCCGATTCGGATACTTTCCGTGAATTGTCGATGGGTATGTCACATGACTATCACGAAGCAATCGCCGCAGGAAGCACTCTGGTACGGGTAGGAAGCAAGATATTCGGAGAAAGAAACTATTAATCAGTAGCCAACTACTTTAAAAAGATATAATTATGACCGATTTAAAAACTACTTTCGCAGGGCTTTCTCTCAGAAACCCAATCATTATCAGTAGTTCGGGACTGACCAACAGTGCCGGCAAAAATAAGAGACTGGCAGAAGCAGGTGCAGGTGCCATCGTACTGAAATCTCTGTTTGAGGAGCAAATCATGCTGGAAGCGGATCAACTGAAAGATCCCGCTTTTTATCCGGAAGCAAGCGATTATCTGGAAGAATATATCCGTGAACACAAATTAGCTGAATATCTCACCTTAATCAAGGAAAGCAAAAAAGAGTGTAACATCCCCATCATAGCCAGCATCAACTGCTATTCGGATGCGGAATGGATAGACTTTGCCAAACAGATACAGGAAGCCGGTGCCGATGCACTGGAAATCAATATTCTGGCATTGCAATCGGATGTACAATATACGTACGGTTCATTTGAGCAGCGTCATATCGACATCCTGCGTCATATCAAACGGACAGTAAGCATTCCGGTGATTATGAAACTGGGGGACAACCTGACAAATCCTGTAGCTCTGATCGATCAGCTGTACGCTAACGGAGCAGCTGCAGTGGTTCTCTTCAACCGTTTCTACCAGCCGGATATCAATATCGAGAATATGGAACAAATATCCGGTGCAGTATTCAGCACTTCCGCCGATCTTGCCACTCCTCTCCGTTGGATTGGAATCGCATCCTCAGTGGTAGACAAAATCGATTATGCAGCCTCCGGTGGTGTTTCCAGTCCGGAAGCAGTAGTAAAAGCAATCCTTGCCGGAGCTACTGCCGTAGAAGTTTGCAGCGCTGTCTATCAGAACACGAACGCATTCATCGGAGAATCCACCCGCTTCTTATCTGCATGGATGGAACGGAAAGGTTTCGAAAGCATCGCTCAGTTCAAAGGAAAACTGAATATTAAAGACGTTCAAGGCATCAATACGTTCGAACGTACGCAATTCCTAAAATATTTCGGTAAGAAAGAAAATTAAGAATGAAGGACTAGAAACAAAGAATAAAAAAGAAGAATGAAGAATCCGCCGGCGCATTTATACTACCGGTAATTCTTCATTCTTCTTTTTTTTAGTTCTTTATTATTTATAACAGATTACTGGCCAACTCACTCAACTGACTGCGTTCACCTTTCACCAGATTGACATGTGCAAAGATATTCTGGTCTTTCATACGGTCGATCATATATACAAGACCATTAGACTGACTATCCAGATACGGCTGGTCAATCTGCTGGATATCTCCTGTAAACACCATCTTCGTACCTTCGCCTGCACGGGTAATGATCGTTTTTATTTCATTCGGGGTCAGGTTCTGCGCTTCGTCAATGATACAGTACATTTCACTCAAACTACGTCCTCGGATAAATGCCAGCGCTTCAATCACCAGTTGCTCGCTCTTCTGCATATCTTCGATACGTTTCACTTCGGTCGAGTTAGCGGCAAACTGACGTTTGATCACATTCAGGTTGTCAAACAGCGGTTGCATATATGGAGCAACTTTTTCCTGTGCGTCTCCCGGAAGGAAACCGATATCCTTGTTGGACAACGCCACCACCGGACGTGCCAACAATACTTGCTTATAATCAGTCAACTTGCCTAAAGCTGCCGCTAAAGCCAGCAATGTCTTACCCGTTCCTGCTTTTCCTGTCAATGCCACCAGTTTGACGTTCGGATCGTTCAGTATCTCGAAAGCAAAACTCTGTTCGGCATTACGAGGTTCAATACCATAGTTGCGTCCCTTCGTGACGCGGCAAATGGAATGGGTAAAAGGATTGTATCGTGCCAGTACACTGTTCCGGTCACTTTTCAGAACGAAGCATTCGTTAGGATGAATGACGTCTTTAAAGTCAAATTCACTCAGGTCGATGCCTTCTTTGGAGGAATAGATACGGTCGATTAATGCCGGATCCACGTTTTCAAAGATCTCATTGGATTTCTCGAATATATCGACATTGGATACTTTATCTGTGATATAGTCTTCGCTGGTAATGCCGATGGAACGTGCCTTCATACGCAGGTTCACATCCTTGGTCACTAAGATAGCCGGAGTCTTCGGATATTTACCCGCCAGATATTCAACGGCTGCCAATATCAGATGATCGGGTTTCTTCACCGGAAAAGATTCATGAACTTTGGGAGCATCCACATTGCCGGGGACAATGAACAGGCGTCCCAATCCTTCTCCCAGACTCACTCCTTTAGAGAAAAGTTCGTCACTTGTCAGCAAATCCAGTTCCCGGACAAACTCACGGGCATTGAAATTAATCTGCTCGTTTCCTTTCTTGAACTTGTCCAGTTCTTCCAGTACGACAAGGGGGAGATAAATATCATTTTCCTGAAAATTCTTCAAACAATTATAGTCGTGAAGAATAACATTTGTGTCAATTACAAAATTTTTCTTAGTTCCCATGATTTCTTAGATTTTAATGTTGATATTTGCAGTCTCATTCATCAATCCTCCGTTTACAGTTGGAATGATGGTTCTAAAGATAAACAATTTTGCGAGCAATAAAGATTGCCCGGAGTTAAATATTATAAAACATGGATTATCAGAACACTTTAAAGTACTTATATGAAAGTGCACCGATGTTTCAGCAAATAGGTGGTAAAGCATATAAGCCAGGTTTAGAGACAACACACAAATTGGACGAACATTTAGGTCATCCGCATCAAGAATTCAGAACGATACATATCGCCGGGACAAATGGAAAAGGTTCCTGTTCGCATACGATCGCTGCCGTGCTACAAGCCGCGGGCTATAAAGTCGGGTTATTCACTTCCCCGCATCTGATCGATTTCCGCGAGCGTATCCGTATCAACGGTGAAATGATTCCCGAAGAGTATGTGGTCAACTTTGTAGAAGACCACCGTTCCTTTTTCGAACCTCTGCACCCTTCTTTCTTCGAACTTACCACGGCAATGGCATTCCGCTATTTTGCCGATCAGAAGGTAGATGTGGCAGTGATCGAGGTAGGCATGGGCGGACGTCTGGACTGTACCAATATCATCACCCCCGATCTGTGTGTTATTACCAATATCGGTTTCGACCATATGCAATATCTGGGCCACACACTGACTAAAATAGCCAAAGAAAAGGCAGGAATTATCAAAGAAGATGTTCCGGTAGTAGTGGGAAAAGTATCCGGAGCGGTGAAAAGAGTATTTACGATGAAAGCCAAGGCAATGAATACCTTCATCACCTTCTCGGAAGAATTAAAGAGTTTCACCCATGTGCAATATTTGTCATATGATAACCTGAAAGAGTCCAGAGCCGATTTGCAGGAATTATTGGAGGAGGAAATAAAACTTCAGCAGATACAGACGCTTCCAATGAAAATGATGCAATTTGTCTCTCTTATCAACCCGGCTGACGCCATACGTGCGATAGACAGAATCATGGATAAAAGAAAAGACGCAATATCCATTCATAATTCCAGTTTTATGACGGGATTATACTACGAACTGAGCGGTCTCTGTCAAACAGAAAATTGTCTCACAATCCTGGCAGCCCTGGATATTTTAAAGAACCTGGGATATGAAATCTGTAATAAAGATTACCATACCGGATTCTCTAATGTATGCGAGATGACCGGTCTGATGGGACGCTGGCAGAAACTCCAAAGCTATCCTGACCTCATCTGCGACACAGGTCACAACGCTGATGGCTTTAAAAGTATTCGCAAGCAATTGAAGTATATACACGAAAAGTTGCATCAGGAATTGCATATTGTATTCGGCATGGTCAGCGACAAGGATATCAGCAGTGTTCTGGAACTGTTGCCGAAAGACGCCACCTACTATTTCACCAAAGCGAGCGTGAAACGTGCAATGCCGGAAGATGAGCTGATGAAAATGGCTTCGGAAGCGGGACTGAAAGGCACCTCCTACCCTACCGTAGTGGATGCCGTACGGGCAGCAAAAGAAAACTGCCCCCCTAAAGACTTCATCTTCGTGGGAGGCAGCAGTTTTATTGTCGCCGATTTGTTAGCGAACCGCGATACACTCAATCTCCACTAACGCATCCTTCGGCAAAGCCTTTACGGCCACAGCCGAACGTGCCGGAAAAGCTCCGTCAAAATACGTAGCATATACGCCGTTCATTCCGGCAAAGAAAGACATATCCTGGAGAAATACAGTCGTTTTTACAATGTTTCCCATTGTCAGCCCTGTTTCTTCCAGGATGTGTTTTATATTCTCCAACGACTGGCGTGCCTGTTCTTCAATTCCTTCCGCCATCTTTCCGGTAGCCGCATCGATAGGCAACTGACCCGATACGAATACCATTCCATTGGCTTCTATCGCCTGACTATAAGGACCGATAGCTCCCGGTGCTTTTTCACTGCAAATTACTTTTTTCATATTTATCTTCTTTTTTCTGTTTACCAATCCTCAAAGGTAGTAAAAAAATGCCTCTCGCAAAACGAATTTTGCAAGAGGCAACCATATTTCTGCTTATTAAAGACTATTCGGCTTTTTCTGTTTTTTCTTCTTCGGCAGGTGCTTCAGCAGGAGTTTCTCTCGACACATTCACTGTTACATTTACAGAAGTTGGCTGCGGCTGATATGGCATACGGTTCTTCGGATCTTCACCATACTGATTAGGACCTACCGTACCATCGGCAAACAACATGTAGAGACTGAATACCCACCCGATGATAGGAACACAACAAATGAGTATCAACCAACCAGACTTGTTCAAGTCATGCAACCGCTTCACGCCCTGCGCCAAAGAGAACCATATAGAAGCTATTCCCGCTACGATACCAATCAAGATACCAAACAAGGAACCACCTGCGGAACCGGCAGCCGCACCAAGAAACAAAGTAGCTAAACCGAGAGAATAGGCAACACCAAAAACGATACCACCGATAATACCAGACAGGAAATATTCGATCCTACGAATACGACCGTCAAAAGAAAAAGGAGCTTTGAACATAATTTTATTAAGTTTATGTGAATAAATAGTTGATTGTAATCTTGATATGCTAGCAAAGATATAAAATAAATTAAATAAAGAAAGCTTTTATGTCAAAAAATTACCTCTCCTATCAAGAATAGAAAACAAAAAAGAAACCTGCTAGTTTTTTTGTAGCACATTTTCTTAAACCAATAAACTGTTGATCAATGAAATCTCCTCGTTTGCGAAGCCTGCCACAAAATATTCCCCCAAAAGCATATTACGCGATATTACAACCTATTTTGAGGATTCCGTTTTCCCTGTCCGAGAAATAAATAGCATGTTATAATCTGGTTTACAAAAAGTTGCATGCACTCATCCGCATTCGACACTTCGCTTTATCCTTCTCTCTCAAAAAGACAAAAGGACAAAAAGGCACATGATAGTTTTGAAGATGGCAATGAGGAAAAAGAAGCGGATCAGCAAGGTAAAAAACAGAAAGCAAAGGCCATGTTTTCCTAAAATCATGTACAAATATCTGCCTGATTTCCTGTTGTTATGAGCATAACCAGTTATTATTGTCCTTAATGCTATCTCCCACACTTTATCCTTTAAATAATCCGTACAATATCCAACACTTTATTGGTAAACTACCGGAAGCGTTCATCAACAAAGCAACAATCTAGCTCGCGTAAAATACGATTTCGGCAATCACATAAAAACAGTCCATAAAAGGCACTCAATAAATTAAAAATCAGAAAAGTAGTTTAAAGAACGCATCATAAGAATTTATAAAAGAAGCCATATGTCCTTTTTGTCATTATGTCACTTTAGAAACTTACAAAAATCATTGGGAAGTTTGAAAAAATCTTCTTAATGATTGGATTCAAACATTGAGAAGATTCAATACAATCTTCTCAATGTTTTTTTCTTTTTATCGGTACGTTCGTTCAAGAATACGCTCCCAATCGTCGTTTATTTCAATTCTAAGAACTGAATTGCAGGTAATTGGAGTAATATCCTAAAACACATTCCGCCAATCTTTTAACCTTGGATGCTTACCGTCTTTCTCTGAGAGAACCACTTTTTCAGCAGGAATACGCCAATCAATATTCAAATCCGGATCATTCCATGCTATTGCCCCTTCACTTTGAGGAGAATAGAAGTTATCACATTTATATTGGAAAATCACTTCTTCACTTAAAACACTAAATCCATGAGCAAATCCACGAGGTATAAAAAACTGACGATGATTTTCACCTGTTAATTCTACAGATACATATTGCCCAAATGTAGGAGAGCCTTTTCTTATATCAACAGCAACATCTAACACAACTCCTTTTATAACTCGCACTAATTTACTTTGAGCAAAAGGAAGCCCCCCTATAAAGTGCCCCTTGTCTAGTATCTTTTTTCGCTCAATCTTTCAGGAAAAACATTTCTCATTCAAAACGATATAAGCCTGACCCATTTTTTATTTATTCTGCTGTCACTGGTTGCTGTAACTATTAGTCCTTTGATTGGCAACTGTTTAATACTTACAACAACGAATAATGACAAAATATTATCTCTGAGTATAAAACATTAAAATTTCTTACCAAAACAAATATTTAGAAATGTTTTTACTAAAATCTTAAAATCAAACAACCATGAACGATGTTGTAAATAAAATAAATCATATCTTAAACGACGAAGCATTTTTTCCATTGTATCAGTATATCCATTATATAATGTAGCATAAGAAGTCACTCCAGGTCGTATTTGATATAAAAAACGATAACGTGAATCATATTCCATAATTTTATCTATATAGAATTTACGCTCTGGTCGAGGACCAATAAAAGCCATCTGTCCACGAAAAACATTCCAAAGCTGCGGTAATTCGTCTAAATGATGTTCACGCAAAAATTTCCCAACCTTAGTTAATCGAGTATCTCTTCCACCAGAATAAAGTTTCGGCCCAGTAGATTCAGCATCTATACGCATGCTACGAAACTTATAAATATAAAAAGGACGACCGAAACGACCAATACGTTCCTGTTTAAAAATAGCTGGTCCACCATCTTCACGCTTCACAGCAATATAACAGAATAAAAATAATGGAGAAAAAATTACCATTAATACCATTGCAATAAAACAATCTCCAAATCGCTTAACATTACGCTCAAAAGTGCTCATTCCATCCACAATAAATTCATCACTATACTCCATAACTACCTAATTTAATAAATAAAATGTAATGATTTAACATCTGCTTAATCCAATTTCATTCCAAACATTAAACATGCAAATTTGTCAATATAGAAATATCAACTTCTACAAATACTACAAAGTGTATTCTCCTACTATTTATTCATAGGATCATCCATAAATGCCCAAAATTGATGAGCAATAATGTCGTTTGACAGATTGTCAATAACATATTGTCTAGCATTTATCCCCATCTCTCGGCGCAATTCTGGATTATTCAAAAGATACAGAAGTCCTTCTTTCATCTGCTGATCTCCGTCAAATACTGCAATCTCATTGTTCTTGATGTTCAGCCCCTCTGCCCCAATAGAAGTAGTCATAACACAACAACCATATGACATTGCTTGAATTATTTTATTTTGAATTCCAGCCCCAGTAAGCATTGGAGCTATTACAATGGCAGCCTTTTGATAAAATGGCTCAATTGAATCCACATATCCAGTAACAGTTATATTATCATAGCTTGCTAATTTTTGGATTCGCTTATCAGGATGAGCACCAACAATTATAAACTGCAAATTAGGAAATTCAACACAAAGACTTGGAAAAATATTATTCACAAAATAAAGAACAGCGATAATATTCGGATCATAACTCATTTTTCCAATAAATACAATCACATTAGAATGTTCATGTTTTGATATACGTGAACTATCAGGAACGTTTACTTTATTTCCGACTACATGAATTTTTGCTGACATTTTATTATATATTTTTTATCTATATCAGATATAATAGCACAACTATCAAATGTTTCTATGATCAACTGTTCATATTCAAGACATCGCTTACTATCAATCATATATATTAACCTTTTCAATCCATGTGATAACTGCTTTGCTTTATCATAGTTCATGGATATAGCATCAACAAAATCTATATACTTAATTATATTCTGAGCATTTCTAACATACTCTGCTGTTCTTATATTATTGCAAAATACAATATCATAATCACACAAATGTGTAGCAATATATTTATAAGCCTTTTTATTATAATAATAATTCACTTGCAAAGGCAATTTATTAAACAAGAAACATAATGTTTGAAAATAGCTTCTAGCCTTAGATATACGAAAGTATTTTACATTTCTAACAGATGGTAAATACTTCTTTGTTTGATCTTCAAGAACATGCTCACTCAAATAAATAACATCAACAATATACCTTTGCACTAAATATTCTAATTGTTGAGATGTGCGTATTTGATCACCTCCTATAACGGGATATATAGGACGTGAAGATATAAAAAGCACTTTTTTCATAAAATTGTAATTACTCTATTTAGTTAAAACTTTCAGTATTATCTCTGCTGACTCAGACCATTTTAAATATTTTTGTATATGCATTTCTACTTCATCATTTTTCAGTTTATAACTCGAATTAAGCAAAGCATCTATTATCTCACTCTTATTGTTAGGATTTACCAATATCCCCAAATGCCCTACAACTTCAGGCAAAGAAGTTGTATTAGAACAAACCATAGGGGTTCTACACACAATCGCTTCCAATGCAGGAATACCAAAGCCCTCACATTTCGAAAGAAAAACAAACATTTTACATGTTAAGTAATATCGTATTAGTTCTTTATCCTCTATCCCTTGTGGTAAAAAAATGATATTACTTTTTTGTTTAGATCTCAATATAGATCCATTAGGAATGCCTGCAATAATTAATTTCTCATCAGATAATTCTCCTTGAAATATATCTATTAACATCGATAAATTTTTACTTGGAGCATCACCTGATACCGTGAAATAAAAATTATCTCTTTTAATAGGTCTATCTATATTTTGTACCAACTGATAAAAAGCATCTATTTTATTATACGTTATATATATATCTTGCAAACCTAATTTTAATTTAATTTCTTCAGCTGAATATCTAGAAACAGTAACACAACTATTTATTTTCATTTTCCCGCAAGAAGTTACCAAACTGCGATAAAATCGTCCAATTTTCTGACGAATTGAAGATGGATCATTAAACTTTAAATAGAAAATTAGATCATGTATTGTGACGACTAGTTTAATTTTTGAAGAAAGAAATAATGGAAAAGTATTCCCAGGACACCACAATACATCTAAATGATCTCGGTATGCAACTATTGGTAAATATAGTTGCTCAGCAATAATTGTATTACAACACAAAATACGCCTTTCAATAAAATTACAAGGCAAATGAAAGGAAATTGGATTATGTGTATATAAATAATATATATTATTTGTATCTAACTTCATTAAGCAACTAACTATTTCCCGAACATAACGTCCCATACCGCGACATGTACTAGTTGCCAAACTAAAATCTATTCCAATAAGCATATTACAAAATTTCTTCTATAGAGGAAACAACTTTATCAATATCAAACTTTGTGCACCCAATCTGATATCCTTTTTCTCCCAATATTGTAATAAGATGTCTATTAGTACACATTTGAAGCATTGCTTTATATATAGATTCCAAATCACGTGATATTAATAAACCGTTTACTTCATTTTGCACAATCTCAGAAATACCTCCAGTGTCACATGCTATTATAGGAAGACTATGACGCATCGCTTCAATAAAAGTCAACCCAAATGCTTCATGAACAGGTAAACTAATAAAAACGTCTGAATTCTTATAATATTTATCTACATCTGTACGAAATCCATGATAGGTGATAGAAGAAGAAACATTTTTCAATAAGAAATCATCGAGTTCTCCTCTACCAACAATATCAAGAACAGCCATTCCTTCTGGAAGTTTCTTAAAAGCATTTACTATAAGATGTATACCTTTTGCTGCTTCTGTCCGTCCAACAAATAGAAAACGAATTGGTCCTTCTCCCGGCTTTTTATGATATGGAATATTCATCTTCACTCCATGATGAATACAGCAAGCCTTACGAAGAAAAAGCTTTTGCTCATTTAATGAAAATGACGATACATGTACAATACGATTCGCAAATGCATAACAAATATGCAACAAAAAAACATAAAGACATCTTTTAAATATATTAGACACACTATAATTTGTTGTATGTCTATAAATAATCTTCAAACCACAATTTATAAATGGAGTAAAATAGATAGAACTCCCCCCATTCAATAGCACACAGTCTGCTTTAATCTCTTTAGCATAGTTATTAACTTCCTTAATCTGCCCAACCAAAGAATCACTAGCCAAAAATTTCATCTTAGAAGAAGGCAAATGATTATATAATTCTTTACATCGAACCAAATAATAAATATCTCTATTTATTCTACTCAATGTATTCACAATAAAAGCCTCTCCTCCACCAAAAAAAGGTGTAGTGCTGACTACAAGTACTTTTTCTTTATTGGCCATGATAATACAAAATAGAGAACTAATGCTAAAAATGAAAAACGCAAAATAATATGAAAATCATAAGAAATCCACCGAGGAAAAAAAACCAATAAAACAGAACAAATCAATGCCTGTAAAGAAGAATTCTTTTTATATGACGAACAAATGAAACACCCTAACAGATATCCAAAACATATTACTCCAACATACCCCCACATTAAATATGCACCAACAATACATAATCCACCTCCACCTGTTGGCAAAAATTTTGTAATAATATGAGGATATTTTAAATTATTAGATAACCAGCTTGGAGGAACTAATGTTTCTGCTACAAAACCAATATTTAACATCACACGATCCCAAAATGTTATAATATCCTGTTTCACTAGCCCTATTCCAGCCGAAGCAACATATAAGTTATCCGCATGATGAGAGATAATAAAATCATTATCTCCTCCTTCTGATAGAATATTTTGTGCTTGAAAATTCATATTCATTTTTAAAGCATTGATGAACACTAAAACAAGAAAGCCTGCTATAAAAAGCAATAGAAGAGAACGTATTTTTATCTTATTATCAAAATAGAAAGAAAAAATCAACATACCTAAAGGAGCTAAAATCATTCGCATACCTCTAGTAATACAAAAATACGCCATACATATATTCACAACTATAAAACATAACTTCCCTATTTTGTTTCTATTAATAATAGATGGGAAAAATAATAGCAACAACACCATAAATAATGGTAAACTATTAGTATTATCCAAGTTTTGTTTATAAATTTCATATGAATTAGATGCATTAGCCAAAACATTTTCACCTTGGCGAAGAGTCAGAATAAGTAAAAAGAACAACATTAAAAGATAAAAAGATTTCCCTATAGTAGAAGTCTTTATATGTATTTTATCTATCAATTTAATCCCTGATAATTCAACCTTTTTTTTGGATGCAAGAAGTAAACCTGTGTAAAATAAATAAAACAGAAATAAAATATTACTAAAATACAACCTATTCTGAAATTGTGAATATTGTGACAATTGTATCCCCCCATAAAAATAAGGCAATAAATAAAGGAAATAAATAAAAACATATAATGTAAGAATAATAAGCATTTGGGTATTTTTAAAACAAAATATCAAATATCCTTGCATTAAAAATACAAGTGGAATAATTACCCAATATGTATCAACTCCTCCTTGTGTCAACACTCCTAATGGAATAGAAATGATTAACAAAAGAAATATTATACTTTCTTTCAAATAAGATAAAAATATCAATCGCTCTTTTTCTTTCAAAGTCTATTTATTATAAAAACCTATTCGTGCCAAAATATCTAATGATTTCGTACGCAAATCATTCAATTTCAAATCTACTTTTTCATAATTAATCGGCAGTTCACATAGTTTTACTATATCTTCCAACTCATAGGTAGATTTTTCATACAATCTGTCTTCCAGTTCAAGGTCTCTCAACAAGTTTTTAATCCTTCCGCTTCTCAAGGGATTACCAATAAAAGCTATAAAATTCTTTTTATATAAAATACTTAATGCAACTCCATGAAAAGAATCCGTAAAAACAATATCCGCAGCAGCAATTTCTCTAATCCAGCCAATTACTCCTTGAGGGTAAGTATATGGCATTTTCTGTACAGGTCTTAGCTTTCCTAACAATTCAATCTTCTTACCATACATATTGGCTATTGTCTGTAAACAATCACAATAAGAAGTATCCATAAAAAACTTATAGCTAACTAACGTATGTTTACCTACAATGGGGCCGGTTAGTTCCAAAAAATCTGTACCTAAAAGAGTAGGGTCTAATGTCTTATCCACTTTTAAATTAAATAGATCGTCACACAAAGATACCATATCCTCCTCTCTTACAGATATTTGAGAGAACTCTCCAACACTATTTTTTATATTATTAAGTGCTTCCTCATCCTTATAAATCCAGGAATATTCGCCAAAACTTACAGAAAAAGCAATTCGCACTATATGGGCATCTCCAAATTTTAGTAAAAAAGCATCTAATAAATCTTTTGTAATAATCGGATTCCATGTTTGATCACTCCCCACCATATAAATATCTGCTTTGGGGGGAGATTTCTTCAACTCTATCGTATTATAATAACGTTTAGTAAATTGAGGATAATAACGATATCTAAAATACCAAAATTTAAACATTCTTCCTATTCCAAACAAACGCTGTACCAAAGAGTATTTTTCCACAATACGCAGATCTATTATTTCAACATCATACCCTATTTTTTGCAAAGCACGACAAGTCGCATAAGTTTGACATACAGCACCATAATTAAAAGAGTGATGAAAAGTTAGAAGAGCAACTTTTTTATTGAGATGCTTAATTTCTATTTCTTTTTTTGCATTGAATTGCATTAGTTCAGTTGAATTTAATTAATTGCTTAAATTTAGATTTAATTGAATAAGGTACAAATCGCTTTATAAAACATTTTATATGACATTTCCAACCTATATACCCATACTTTTTCATAGTATAATCAAATCCATATTTTGCATAATCCTTTTCAAAATCAGTTCGCTTAGGATGTAAAATAGTCGGATTTTGCAAATTGGGTTGTATACAAATGCTAAGTTCTATAGGAATATAAATTAAAAATCCTTTTATTCTATCTAGCCATTCCTTACCTTTTTTCGTATTAACTAAAACAAGTGAACACCCCTTATTATCTTCTGCTAAAAAAGCTGCGTTCGTTTTTTGTATCCCCCAAAAATCACCTATAGTTATATCAGAAGGACGTTGCAAATTAGTAAAAGGACATGAACTACAAGAATAGCGTAACAGAATAGATGTGTAAAAAGTATACGAATAAGTCTTATAAGCTTGAGAGTCCTTAAAACGAAATGTTTCAACATGAGATGTCCACCCATAACTTTTATCTCTAAAATTTACATCTACCAAAGACATCTTTTCTTTTTTTTCTAAATACTTCAAATAATCATTCCAAACAAGCGGAGCAGGAACACCATGACAAATAATATCTATCAAATATAAATTCTTACACAACTTTTCACCAACATATGAAGATAATCCCGCTGTTTGACAAGGAGTACCAGAAAAAAGTACCACTAAACCATTCTTCAAATCCTTCTTTACTTGCTTAAAGGTCGTATTTACATCGCTTTGTACATATTTACTACCTTTAAATTCATTGCGTTCTTCTTTAGTTACAGCTCTTTTATGAATAACCCTAAAATGTTCAGCATAACCCACACCATAAACAGCACCTCCTTGATCTAAAACCCAATCAGAAAAAGCAATGAAAGCAGCTCCACTTTGTGATGTTTCTACTTCATGCATATCTTTATGGCGAATAGCATAAGCCATTGGAGCAGATAAATTTTGAGTTTTATCATAATCCTCATAAAACGGACAAACTTGTTCACATAAACCACAATCTACACACAAATCATTATCTATTTCTGGGTAAAGAAAGCCAAGAGAGTCAGGAGTCATTCTGATGGCATTATGTGAACAGATACTTTCACAAGCAGTACAACCACAGCAATTTGTCTTATTTTTATTTATCCTCATTAAAAAACATTTTAAATTTAAAATTCTGTACTTTTTCCAAAATAAAAATTCGTTCATTTTGAGAACAACCTACAAAAAAAATAGAACAGAGTGTAGACAGTAAACATATAAAACAAATTATCCAGAAGCGCCCCCAACTATCTTCCATTATCTGCAGAAGAAAAAAAGGTAATAAAAAAGAAGCCACCCCCACAGAAAATATATTCAGAAAAACATTCCGAAAAAAAGATATTATTGATAAGCCAACCATATTATGCAACATATAAAGGCGCAACAATAGACAACAAAAAGCTATCACAATAGCAATAATTAAGGTAACTTCCGGAGGATAACCCAATTTCAACGCAATATAAGATAATGGAAAATTTAACATTTGGCACCCTCCAACTATAATTTGATAATTACGAATTTTGCCTGTCGCAAGCATCAATGTTACCATTGTAAATGATATAGACTCTGTCATAACACATATAAGCATTAACCGAACAAATGTCACAGAATACTCAGGAATAACTCCAAGCCAAAGAGAAAGCACAGAATGTGTTTCCATTAAAATTGGTAACGAAAGAATCAACATTAAATAAAAAGAAAACCGTGCACCTTGAAATACTAATTTCATAGAATAAGCACGATCATTAGAAGCAAAAGACTTTGTTATCTGTGGATTTAAAGCTGTAATAAAACTTCCCGCAAAACTTGAAGCAGCCGCATAAACCTGCATAGCAATACCACGGGCTGCATTAATAACCGGACTGCCAAAAATATTCAATAATACATTCACACCTTGATCGCGAAGAATACCAGAAGAAGCACCTATAATATTCCAACCAGCAAACTGTACCATTTGCTTAAATATTTTTCTATCATAAATAAAAACAAAGCGACATTCTTTGAATTTTTTATTACAATAAAAACCATAAACAAAACGGGTTATCAAAGCAATCACCGATAATTGTAATGCATAAATAATTAATTTATCAACTTCTCCAAAATATAATGTAAAAACAGCAAGAAGTTTTAAGATTACATCTAAAATACTGATAAATGCAAAGGCTTTCATTCTTTCATGTGCAATAATAGCAGCATTATATGGTACACTGACAAGATTAACCATAAATGTAAAAATAGAAGATTGTAAAACCCAATTAGCTGCTCCAATACGTTCTACAGGAATATTCATTCTATTATTTAGAAACCAAACTCCGCCAATTTCCATTAACAAACAAATAAAAATAGCTAGAGCTATTTGAATAATAACAGCTGTTGAAAATATTTTCTTTAGATCTCCTTCATCCCCCTTACCTAATTCGTATGTTATAAAGCGGCTAATAGCCGCAGATAGTGAACTAGAAAAGACTGAAAAAAGCGCAACAATTCCTCCAATTACCGTATAAATACCATAGTCTTCTACTCCAAGAATATTTAAAATAATTCGTGAAGTATATAACGTTACCACCATTATAAACAGCATACGAACATACAACATCATTGTATTTTTCGCAATACGCTTATTATTAGAATCCATCGTAATACTTTATTGCTTATAAGATAGTAATATAAATCAAAAACATAAAGCAATATTAGCCAATCATTATCATATTAACCAAATCATCTACTTATAGCTTCAATTCATCTTTCAAATTTCGCACAATCTCTTTACCTAACAATAACCAGCCCATAGTACAAAAAAAAGATACAAACATACTCAGTATTATATACATTTTCTTCCCTAGGCCTGATGTCTTCAAAGGTACCACTGCTGGCTCTACAACTGCAAAAACAGGCTTTTCTTCCTGTACCTTAGCCCTAGCAACCTCCAACTGATTTGCTACTTGACTATATACTTGATATGCTAAATTCATATCATTTTGCAAACGTTCTTGTTCCGTACGTACACTCTGAAGGATCAAGTTATCATGCGTATCTACATAATCAGCATATTTTCTTTGGGCCATATAATATTCTACTTGACGCTCCTCAAACAGTTTTTCCAAATAGATACAATCTTCTTTAGCTTTAAAAGTACGATAATTAATAATATACTCTTGCAACTTATGAATTACTGAATCTGCAACAATTGCAGTAACCTTAGAATTTTGTAAAGTTACTGATATACTAGTTATTGCAGTTTTATTATCCATTGTCGCCAAGATATTCTTCTTCAAAACGCTGAGTTTTTCACTCTCTTTTTTTGTCAGTTCAATAGTGCCACAATTCTCTTTATCAATAGTTGTTTCTTCATAGCCTAACAAAGATCTTACCCCATCAGTCATCATTCCAGGGATTCCAATAATATAGTTCCACCAAGGGGAAGACTGTTCATCCAAATATTCTTCCAATGTAATCATATTTTTTCTATCAGGATATGGCACTTTCATAGATAAGAGCTCTAACAAAAAAGGGGTTGAGGCTACAATATCTGCAGAAAGCGAAGCATTCAAAGCATCAGTACCATCCCCCATTGTCACACCACTTCCCAAAAAAGATGCTGCAATTCCCATTAAACCGCTTCCCCCTTTTGCACTTCCCATTTCTGGGGAAAGAGTTACTTTAACTGTATATTGTTCAGGAACACTCAACGCAATAACAAAACCAATAATTGCCCCCACACAAGCAGACTTATATAAGGTTCCGCGGACAGTTATAATTTTGCGTAAAATATCTATAAAATCAACAGTTTTTTCATTTTCCTTTAAGTCAGTAGATTCAAAAAAAAATTTTTCGTCTAATTTTTGTTCCTTCATAATAACATTAATTATTATTTCTTTATCAAGTTAGCAATGGAAGCGATCATCATCCCCAAAGAACTGAAGGAAGTAGCATAACCTAAAATATTAGCTATGTTCCCTTTCTTCTTAGCCTTACTAGGTACAATAATCTCACATCCCGGCTCAATCTGTTTCTTACCACTTCCCTTAACCTTCGTCACCTGACCATTCATGTAAACGATGAATTTCTTACTCTTCCTTGCATTATCAGAATAGCCACCGGCCTGATTCAGGTAATAATCCACATTCTTTCCCTTCA